>PDWI01001164.1_pt1 | contig 57186 bp, 53 predicted proteins | sample 1430891 | NCBI WGS metagenome assembly PDWI01 (sample SAMN01162508, study PRJNA174530) | Oral metagenome, whole genome shotgun sequencing project. | biome: Marine environment; feature: Marine mammal; material: Swab sample of the gingival sulcus; isolation source: swab sample of gingival sulcus... | reverse complement strand
CTTCATACAATGGTGGATCGTCTGGCGTATGTTGCCATGCGCACACCACCGATGCCTCAGCGCCTCCTAAAGCTGGCTGAAGTTCGTTGGTAATCACGATTCAGTATATAACAAAACGCCTTTTTATCAGCAGTATTGCCCAGATAAAGGAGTGGAACGAGAAATACGCACGTGATTTATGTATGAACCTCAATGTTTCCCAAAGCTGCATTTATCACAGAATATTTTTCACCAATGCCTCTGCCATTATAAATGATTACGCAATATCTCCTCATTGGCTTGGAATATCGCTGAACGAGTGTAGTCTGATGCACGCGCCGGAATATATGAAACAACTTCTTGGAACCATCAGTGAGATGGGAATCAATCTTACTGTCCATGATTTTGGTACGGGCATGATTTCCATTGGACAAATACCGCAACTCTTTATCAATTGTCTGCAAGTAGGGGCTGAAACGATCTCTGGCTGTGAGCATGATGATCATAAACTCCAGTCTCTTCGCGGTATCAGTATGCTGGCAAAAGGTTTAGGACTAAAGGTTGCTGCAGTTGGAGTGGAAAACGAGCAGCAATACTCTCTTCTAAAAGAACTCAACTATGAGGCTGTGCAAGGCAATTATTTTGAAAAGCCCATGCTCTCTCATGAATTTGAAGAAAAATATCTCACTTGCCGTTAATGGAGTTGTAATTCGGGCAGGAGTGATTTGTAAAGTTTTATCAGTTCCCTTCGTCCGCGATGGGGACTTTAAAAGATCAACGCTGAAAATATGGAATCAAGACCAATATCTGGAGGCATGGAATTTCGTCTCTGATATTCACAACGGCCAGACATTACCAGGCAGCGATATTCCTTACATTAAACCATCTGGTTGGTTGCAATGGAGGCGACAGCAGCTGTTGCGCATGCAGATATCAAAAATCCAAATATGCTTGTTTTATGTGCATTGTTGCATGATTCCATTGAAGATACTCCAGCTGCATACAAGGACATTAACAACAAATTTGGCAACCAATCACGGGGTCTGTATTGCATTGTTATTTTTCACTTCTGACGTGTAACTGGTCACGGGTGCAACAGCATTGTGCAAGCACTCTTTTGAGCAGGTAAGCGAGCAAAGTGAGACTCTGTGTGCAAGAGTATGCGAAAAAGAGTGAGCGGGTAAAGATGAAGTGCCCGTGATCAGTTACGGTGAAGTTTCTCGGAAGATTTATCTGGCTGTTTTAATGGCTTTTTAGGAGAATACCAGGAGTATGAAAACCATAATATACGCCACGCTTGCTCTTGTCATGGCTGCTATGTTGTCTGCCATTTCGACACCAGGCTTTGCAGACAGCTCTGGGTATCAGGGTGCAGACCAGCTTCCCAATATGCAGGAAATAATGAAGCTGGTTGAGGAAGCCCAGCGGCATGTCCAGTCCATTAACACAGCTGATCCTGAACGTGGACTCAAGAAGATGGTCGATACCACAACAAAGATACTGAACCTTTCTCCTGGACAGTATGATGTCCCCTGTTCCATGTTTAATGCGCTGCCTTTTCAAGGCCGTCACTGTTTTCCCCTCAATATTAAGGTGTCCTGGAATATAGCTGATAGCTATACCGATTTTGAGGACAAGTATTTTCAGGCTCAGTGGCGCATCGAAGAGCATTCCAAAGGCGAATTGCTGGCCAATGGCAGCGCCTCCTGCAGGGAACTGACTCCGCGCTGCATCAAGTCCTTTGAGATTGTCGCCCCTGGGATGGGGGGGAAGTTTACCCAGGCAAGCCGCAACATACGCATTACCGAGGCGTCCATTCGTTATCCGGTTCCTGTCCCTGGTACGGATCGGGATCGTGAGTTTAAAGCCGATACAGCGCAGTTCTCGCTGCCCTTTTATACCGATTCTGTGATGGACAACAGCGCGTTCTCCTGGATGCGGATTTATCCCGACGGAGCCAGGGATAACGGTTATCTGGATTCGCCAGAATTCCAATGGAAGGACCAGTTTGGAGAGTGGTATGATAAAAACGATATCGGCGGTAAACGCCTGGAGTACGATTCTGTAGCCAGTGAAAGCCAGGCTAACCGGATATTTGTTCCCCCGTTTGGTCCGAAGTACAAGCAGGTGTTTGAGTTACTGGCAGACCGCTCTGAGAATGGGAAAGAGCTTAGCCGCAGTATCCCGGTGAGCTATGTAGCTGATAACGGCAGTACCAGACGAACCATCAAGGGAGAGGCCCATTATCAGATATCGTTGCGGCCGCCGGGCAAGTTCAAGGTCTCTGAAGGGACGTTTCATGCCACCCGTAAATCGGTTACGACCCCTTACAAGCCGCGCAGCACAACATTTGAGCTAAAAAACGCTGGTAAGGACGAATTGCAGTTCAAGGTTGCTGTGAGCGCAAACTGGTTAACGGTGAATCCCGCTGCTGGCCGTCTCCAGCCGGGGCAGAATACAACCGTCAAGGTCTCGCTCACGCCCGCAGCCGATGCCTTAAAGGATGGCAAACATGAGGCTCGGATCTTTTTCGAGGACATCAGCAACAATATCAGGGTAAGCCGCAACGCCACATTGTCCAATCGCGAGAAATGGCGTCTCTCCATCATCCAGAAGAACGACTTGGTCATGGGGAGTGGTGATGTATGGGGTGGTGTTGATGCCAGGGTGAGAACCGATGTCGATATCGAGATAGAAGACGGCAAATTCAAGCAGGGGACAGCCAGCGCCAAGTTCCTCAGCATTAATGGTATATCCAGTCCACCCGGAGTGTTTGATTGCATAGTGCACCCAAATGGAATGAGTATTGACCGTCCAGCCTATTCTGTCAAGGGAGCGGTCAATGGCAGCAGTGTTGTGGTGGATATCCCGGAAAATACCTACCGGATTTATTACGGCTGCCTCACTGATAGAGACCAGTTGGAGCACTTTTATCAGCATCGATTCAAAAACTATGCTCAACGGCAGAAAAAACTTCGTCCCAAATGGGCGAAGCAAATAAACTGGGAGGCAACGATCAAGAAGTGGGCCAAGGGCGCCGCCTCACGTCCGGGAACGATCAGGGAGCTGCGATTTGATATAGCTATGTATCCCGATGCGGGGGGCTCGGTACGTATGCCACTGCAGAACAAAACCACCTGGCTCGGAGGTTCCAGCAAAAAGAGCGTGGACTGGGAAGTCTTGAAAATGCAGCGGCTGGAGTAGGGGAGAAATGCCGAGATTGGTTACCCAGCGCTGAGAGTGGTTTGAGGAAATTTCATAAAAAAGGGTCGGTGTTTTCACCGACCCTGAAAGAGTGCTCACTCTTAAGCGTTCTACGCTTACCTGCTCACCTTAACAATGGCCCGTCCCCGGTTCTTTCCTTTGAGGATCAGATCAATACGCTCATCCAGGGCTTCCAGGTTTGGCAGTTCAGTGGTGATTTTATTGAGGTAATCCAGTTTCCAGTCTGAGGCAATCTTGTTCCATACTGCCATACGGGTATCCACGGGACAGTTTACAGAATCAATACCAAGCAGGCTTATCCCGTTTAAGATAAAGGGATAGATGGAAGATTTCAGCTCTGCAGAAGCAACGTTACCACAGCAGGTCACTGATCCACCGTACTTGGTGGTTTTAATGGCGGTTGAGAGAATGTTGCCCCCAACCGTGTCGATGGCGCCTGCCCAGCGAGGCTTGAGTATTGGGCGGCCACTCTTGTCATCCGCCTCTTCAATGGAGATAACCTCTTTGGCACCCAGCTCCAGCAGATATTTTTTTGCGTCCTTAATACTGTTTAACGCCACAACCTCATAGCCTGATTGAGCCAGAATGGAGACCGCAATGCTCCCCACACCACCAGAGGCACCCGTTACCAGCACTGGCCCGTCTTCAGGCTTTACCCCGTTGTTGATCATCTTGTAGCAGGAAAGCGCAGCGGTAAAACCCGCAGTGCCGTATATCATGGATTCTCGCAGTGTCAGGTTTTCCGGCAGCTTAACGATCCAGCCTGCTGGTACGCGGATATATTCCTGATAGCCACCAGAGTGGTTCATCCCCAGGTCGTACCCGGTGATGAGCACTTCTTCGCCAGGGGTGAAGGTGCTGTCAGTACTTTCCACCACAGTTCCTGTTGCATCAATACCAGGTGTGTGTGGGTAGAAGCGGCTGACGCCCTTGTTCCCTGTGGCTGAGAGCGCATCTTTGTAGTTGAGGGAGGAGTACTCAACCTTGATAATCACATCTCCTTCTGGCAGGTCATTAATGTGTTTTTCTGTAATTTCACGGGTGAAAGTCTTGTCTTGGTTTTCGGTTACAACCATTGCTCTGAAGGCTATGTTTTCCATAATGTATCCTCAAGTTTCTAAGTTGTTTTAACTCACTAAAATACTGTGGTAAAAGCTTGATAGCTTCCTGCTCTTTTGAATCATGTCAACTCCAATACTCATGCTTGTATCAACCCCACGGTTTGACGCCACGCATTTTTCGGATGCCGCTACGATGGAGCAGCGTGCCGACCTTGAAGGTACCGATAAAGGACGTAATCCGATCATGCAGTCGTATTGCTTCTTGCTCCTCACAATAGTGGTTGGTCATGTCCATTTGAGCCTTTCTTCTTTGATATTATTAACTTTTTGCAAAATTGATTCTAGCAAAAAGAGAAAGGCTTTTCACGTTACTATGCAATAATTTTACTTGGTTGCTCTATGCCTCTTGTTTGTACTCTTTGTTGAGTACACCTTAAGCTGTGCAAAACTGCATTACTTGTTTGTCAGTCATCAAGGGGGGATAAAACCTTTGAAGACGATACGATGAAAACCGGTTATTGAACCCTTGACCAGACCTGAAAATCTGTCTATAAGTTTTTTCATGAGTCGCCCCTTTTGGTATTGTTGAAAATGTTATGACTTGCCAATAGACAAAAAAATGCGACTTATTTTGTTAGAATTGTTGGGTTGCGGGCCTTATGCCCGCCTTAGTATATCAATAGGCCTAGAATGGAATAGGTTGCAGTCGCAACAGTTCTTTTAGAAAAAACGTAATCAAAGGAGTCTCTGAATGAAGAAAAACGCTACAATCTCTACAATGTTTGTAATGGTAGTGCTTTCCACCCTTATCCTTTCCGGATGTAACATGATCAACACCTCAACCGTCTCCTCAAAAGCTGGAGAGAGTGTTGACGCTTTGCCAGCTGTCCCGGGGTTTGCAGGGGATATTCAGGACATCGTTCTTCCTGCTGAGCTTGAGTGGGATCGAGAGAATTCCATAGGCGTTAAGACCGAATCTTTTCGTGGTGGTATCTATGTGTACACCGGCAGTGTGGCGGTTATGTCACTTAAAGATTATATGATCGCTTCAATGCAGGATAACAAATGGAAGCAGGTTGGAGAAACATCTTCCAAGGACATTATGCTGGCCTTTGTAAAAGCCAATAAGACCTGCATGATGGTTATCAGTGGAGGCGGTACTTTTGCCAAAACACGCCTCACCTTCTATGTAACAATTGATAAAACAGCTCGCACCTCGATGAGTCCTTTTGGCGAAGCGATTACCCAATAAACAAAAGCGTAACATTAATCACGTGATGAATCCCGATAATCCTGGTTTGCAAGGAGTAAGAGTTCTTCTCGGTGTAACAGGGTCCATTGCAGCGTATAAGGCTGCTGAGTGGGTCCGTGCACTTGTTAAGGAGGAGGCTGTGGTAACCGTGATGATGACAAAATCTGCGAGCCAGTTTGTCTCTTCGTTGACCTTTGCTGCCCTTTCTGGCAACCGGGTTTATCATGATATGTTTGAAACTGATCCTGATGGGGTGATGGCACACATTACCCTTTCTCGGGATCATGATGTTGTGTTACTTGCTCCGGCCACAGCACAGACCATAGCTCGTCTGGGGCACGGAGTGGCGGATGATCTCATCTCCACGGTCTGTCTTGCTTCGAATAAACCCGTAGTGGTTTGTCCGGCCATGAATACCAATATGTATATGCACCGGGCAACTCAGATGAATATTGGCCAGCTTAAAACGTATGGCTACCACATCGTTGATCCAGACAGTGGTGAGCTGGCATGCGGTGAGGTCGGTGATGGCCGCCTCCCGGACTGGGATATAGCCAGGGAGGCTTTGTTGCGCGTTCTGAGTCCACAAGACCTTGAGGGGCAAAAGCTTCTCATTACAGCTGGTCCTACCAGGGAGGCTATTGATCCGGTTCGTTATGTAACCAACCGTTCAAGTGGCAAGATGGGGTATGCCCTGGCCCGTGCCGCCCGGAGACGTGGAGCACAGGTAACCCTTATCAGTGGGCCGGTTTCATTACCAGCCCCTGCCGGGGTGCATCGGGTAATGGTTCAGTCTGCTGCTGATATGGAGCGAGAGGTCATGGCCCATTTACCAGCTGCCTCTGCGGTAATTAAATCCGCTGCCGTGGCTGACTACCGCCCTAAAGATGTAAAAGAGCATAAAATCAAGAAAACAGAAGGACCATTGTCCCTTGAATTTACCGAAAACAATGACATCTTAGCCCTTGTTGGTCACAAGCGTAGGTCACATCAGGTTATCGTTGGTTTTGCTGCAGAAAGTAAACATCATGTTCAAGAGGGGCAGCGAAAACTGCACACAAAAAATGCAGACCTCATTGTGGTAAATGACATTCTTGGGGAGAAAACCGGCTTTGATGTGGAAACCAATCAGGTGACCCTGGTGGAGAAAAACGACACTGTAGAGTTACCCCTTCTTTCAAAAGAAGGAACTGCCAATCGAATCTTGGATCGGATTGTGCAACTACTCCAGAAGAAGTAACTAGCCAAAACGCAGTTATTTACACTCACCCCTATATCAACAGTTCACTCACTACACTACATTTCAAGCATGCACGTCAGTCGGTCTGAGCAAAAAAGAAGGGTAAAAGAAGTTGAAAAGCTTGTAGGTGAGCTTTCAAGGCTTCCGGTTTCTGATATAAAGACATGCCCATTGTCTGATGATATTCGTGACCTGCTGAAAGAAACGGTGTCCTTAAAAGGGGGCGCTAAGAAACGTCAGCTTAAATACGTTACTAAACTGCTCAAAGACACTCCCCTTGAAGCTGTCTACCAGTTTCTGGCAAAACGAAAGGGGAGTAAACTGGAGCAAAAGAAGCAGCTCCATGAAGTGGAGTATTTGCGCGATTCCCTGCTTAATGAAGCGTTAGCAGAGAAGCAACGTTGTCAGGAGGAAGAAGAACCGTGGTCCGAGTTATGGCAGAGCAGGGTGGTAGAAGACATTATAGAACAGTTCCCCAGAGCAGAAAAGAACACGCTTTTACGTTCTGCCTTCCTGTTCACCCAAACACGTAATCCTCGCCATAGTAGAGAAGTTTTTCGCTATCTCATGGCGCAGATGGAGCAACAGCGCTTCGAGAATTCCTGAAGAGTATCGTTTGTCCTGTCCAATAAAACAGGCAGTTCTCGCACCAATGAGGACTGCCTGTTTTCTCCCTATGGTACTTTTTTAGTGAGCTATTGCTCTTTTCTTCTCATGGCCTTGGCATAAACCGCAGCTTCCATCCCAGCCACACAGCCTTCGCCTACTGCTTTAGCCATCTGGTAAGGAGGACCAACGATATCTCCGGCAGCATAAATGCCTGGTATATTGGTTTCCAGCTTTTTGTTTGTTGCAATATACTTAAAGGTTTCAGTGTCCAGCAAAACATCAACCTGGGCAGCCAGTTCCAAGGCTCCTTTTGACCCCAGTTCAATGAAAACCCCTTCAGTGGAGATGGTCTCTCCGTTTTTAAGCTGTACAGATCCTACGGCGTGCTCCCCTTGAATTGCAGTAATACTGGTTTTGATGAACTCAACGTCACTGTTGAGCAACTTACTTTCCAGTTCCTGGGAGACATCAAGTTTGGTACCAATAAGATATACCTTGGAAGCATAGTCAAGTAAGGTGAGCGCACCATCCACTGCGGCGCTTCTGTCGCCGGTTACAGCCACCGTAGCGCCACGGTAAAAGTTGGCATCACAATCCACGCAGTAGCTGACACCACGGCCTGAAAAGTCTTTTTCTCCAGGCACATTCAGCTTCTTTTTAGCAACACCCATGGAAAAGATAATGGTACGGGTTGTAACAACTCGATCACTTTCCAGGGTAACTGTAAAAAGCTCGGTGTCAGTTTTGACAATTTTCAAAACGTCCTCTTTAGAGTATTCGGCCCCAAAAGAAGTAGCCTGTTCTATTCCTGTACGAAGAATATCACCACCATCTGTAACTCCTGGTACAAAGGCGTAATTTTCAATGTGTGCTCCATATAGTGCAGAATTTTCGATCCGACCCAGCATGAGGACGCGTACCTTTTTTCTTGAGGCGTGGATTGCGGCTTGAATGCCTGCAGGCCCTGATCCAATGATCAGTACATCATATATTGCGTCAGCCATTGTTTTCTCCTGTGGCGAAATAAAGAAGTTGTCCCGAGCCAAATAATGGCCGGAGATGACAAAAAGTACAGAAAAATATATCGAAATATTTCTACACTATCCTTAGTTCGAGGTCGACAGAATTATCGTTTTCATTTATATTTCAGTAATGAGAATTTGATCGCGACACAGAAGGACAGACAACCAGACAGAACCGTTGCCCTTTAACGGGTATATCTTCTCCATACCGATGATACCCAACCTTCCAACCTGGTTTGTATAACGTTTTCTTTTACGCAATCTTCTGGCTCACCTTTTGTTTAATTGCATAGTTTTACTTCTGATAGATATACAATTACCATTTCCAACATACTCCAACATAAGGGTAAACAAACACCGTGACACTTTCTATTCTTGAAATGATGTTAAACGCCGGGCTCATGGTTAAAATCGTCATGCTGACCCTGTTTCTTTTTTCTCTCGTCTCCTGGTCGATCATCATCATGAAGTATTTCATGTTTCGTAAATCACGTCAGGCATCTGGTGCGTTTTTACATGCATTTTGGAAAAGTAAAACCTTAAATGAAGCATATAATTCAGCCCAAGGCTATTCTCAAAGCCCTGAGGCTGCTGTTTTTATCACCGGTTATAGTGAGCTGAAAAAAATTAGCTCGGCAAGGGCTAACGGTGAGAGTGATGCAACACTTGAGATGCAGCTGGCCTCCATGGAGAACCTCAAACGTTCTGTGAGAAAAGCTCAAGTGCTTGAGAGTGATCGCATGTCCCGCTCTCTTTCCTTTCTTGCCACAACCGGCTCAGCAACGCCTTTTATTGGCCTGTTTGGCACTGTGTGGGGAATCATGACCTCTTTTAAGGATATTGGCGAGCGTGGCTCAGCCTCCCTTGCGGTCGTTGCGCCAGGGATATCTGAGGCTTTGGTTGCCACCGCTGCAGGCTTGGCTGTTGCTATTCCCGCTGTTATTTTTTTTAATTATTATTCGAATAAGGTCGCTGACCTGGAATCTGATGTAGACACCTTTAGTTCTGATTTTCTCAATCTCATTGAGCGCGACATCTTATCGCGGGGGTAACATCATGGGGCCAATTGGGGGAAGAAATAAAAAGGGGCTAGTGGCAGAAATTAATGTCACCCCTCTGGTTGATGTTATGTTGGTCCTGCTCATCATCTTTATGGTGGCAGCGCCAATGATGACCCAGGGGCTTGAGGTGGATTTACCTGCGACCACAGCAAAGGCGCTCAGACAGCAGGAAGCACCTGTGGTTGTCTCTATCCGAAAGGGGGGAGAGATTGCTCTTGGCGGGGTCAATGTGGATAGGAAGACCCTTGTAGAGCAACTGCTCAAGCTGCCAGCAGAGAAGAAAGAAGAGCCTGTTTACCTGAGAGCTGATAAGGATGTTCCCTATGGCTTTGTTGTTAAAACCATGGCTGATGTGAAATCGGCAGGATTTAAAAAACTGGGCATGATAACATTGCCAGAAGACAAGAAGAACTAAATATCCAGCATGGCGGGTTATTTCTCAGAAGCAGATTTTTATTTGCAACAACACAATGACGACAATAGATGGAAGGGTGCCTTTACAGCGGCGCTCGTTCTCCATGTGGTGTTGTTTGTTTGGTCTTTGTATTTTCCAGACTTTATTGCCAGGAATCCATTGCTGGAGGAAGCTATTACTGTTGACTTGGTGAGCTTGCCCGTGCCATCGGGTGGGGCTGGAGTGGAAGCGCCCAAGCCCCCGCCACAAGCAGTTAAGCAACCAGATCCCCCTGCTCCAGCACCACAACCAAAGGAGCCAGAAGAGCCAACGGTTGTAATACCTGATGAAAAGGTTCCCCCGCCACAACCCGTGGTTGAAGCAAAACCAATTTCAGTTAAGCCCAGAAAGATAAAGAAAAAAATAGCTCAGGATACCAGGCTTGCAGAAGAGATCGAGAGACAAAAGCAGGCTGATGCACTGCGAGAGACTCTTCGTAAGGAGGAGCAGCGAAGAATAGCCGAGCGTGAGCGTAAACGAAAAGCTGCTGAGCAAGAGAAAAAACGCAGAGCCGAGGCCCTGGCAAGAGCAGAACAAGCTCAACGCGAGGCTGAGCAGGCTGCCCGTGATGCGAGAAAGGCGCTTGCAGATATGTATCGAAGCCAGGGGAGTGTCCAAAAGCCTGCCACTTCCACCACTGGTTCACAGGCTTCGGGGAGAAGTGGGCAAGGCCCGTCTGTTCCTGAGTTACAATACTACTCCAATGTTGCGCAACATTTACGTAATTACTGGGTACTTCTAGATGTGCGCAAGTGGAGTGCAAATACCAACGCCATTGTTGTGGTTACTGTGAATAGAAATGGTCAAGTCCTTAGAATCAAATTTGATAAACGGTCAGGGGATCAATTTTTTGATCAACAAGTGATGAATACGGTGAACAAAGCAGCACCAATGCCGAAGTTCCCTGGTATTATCAAAGAAAAAACCATTGAGTTTGAACTCACTTTCAGACCTGGGAAACTGGAAATGTAAATAGAGGTTTTTTTTACAATGTTTAAAGAAAAACAGATTGTTACCGCTTCGTTACTTACGCTATTACTGATTTTTCTATCTACTGCTGCATGTTATGGCAGTAAACGGGTTAAGATGGATATTACCGCAACAGATGTGCGTAAGGTTATTGTTGCGGTACCTGCTTTTATCCCTGATGGTCTCCCTGCAAGCCAGAAGGGGCAACAAATGGCTGAGCTTCTTGGCAGAGCTCTTGAGATTCACGGTTTTATCGACCTTGTTGATTCCCGCCGGTTTATCGGACTGCAGAATGTGGACTGGAAGGGTCTTGAGGTAGACTATGCTGTTATGGGTAAGTTTAACCTCATGGGGAACAAACTCATGATTGAGGGGCGGATTCTTGATGTGGCAGAAAATCGTTTACTTGCTGGCAGACGCTACCGTGGCGCCATTTCCCAACAAGACGATATGGTGCTTCGTCTGGCCGACGCCCTTATAGAGGAATTTACCGGGCAACCCGGGATCAGCCGGACATCCATTGCCTACGTTTCAGATGTTTCAGGGAAAAAGGAAGTGTATGTTGCCGATATTCTAGGGAGAAAACAGCGTCAGATAACCAAGCATCGCCATCTCTGTGTTGCGCCAAAATTCACCCCTGATGGAAACCAACTGGCCTATACGACCTATCATCGGGGGAATCAGGATCTTTACATCACCGATCTGCGTCAATCCAAGGTAACAAGATCCCTTTCCAGAAGGCATGGCATGAACCTCTCGCCTGCCTTTTCTCCTGATGGAAAACACATGGTTGTAACCTTGAGTAAGGATGGTGGCCCGGATTTATACTTGATGGATAGAAAGGGGAAAGTCATACAACGACTGACCGCTGGAGCAGGTATAAATGTTTCTGCTTCCTACTCTCCTGATGGCGAAAATATCGTCTTTGTTTCCGATAGAAGCAGAAAACCCCAAATTTACACGATGAACCTGGCTACCCAGCAGGTCAAACGCCTCACGTTCAGGGGAGCTGGAACGGAAAACAGTGAACCAGAATGGTCTCCTCAAGGCGATCTGATCGCTTTTACCGGGATGGTGAATGGACATTATCAGCTTTTTACCATGGACCCGCAAGGACAAAATATCAGGCAGCTTACCTCCAGTTGGGGTGACTATGAGTCTCCTTCCTGGTCACCTGATGGTAAGCTGATCACCTTTACCAGAAGACGAAATGGAAAGTCTGAGGTGTGCATGATTGGCAAAAATGGGAAGGGATTACGGGTACTGCTTCCATTTAAGGGCAATAAATCATACCCGGAATGGTCACCAGCCCTAAAATAAAAAAAGTTTACTATTGATTGTACAAAAGTGCTTTTACAGAGAATAAAAAACGTGAAATATACATGGGAGCCAGCATGAAAACTCTTCGAAATCTCACTGTTGCCGGCTGTTCTGTGCTGCTACTCACCCAATGTGCAAGCCAGGACCAGGTTCGAGAACTGAACAATCAGCTGCGTGCTGTAAATATGAAAGTGGACGAAGTGAAAACCACCACTGTCAATAAAATGCAGAAACGACAAGCCAGCTCTGTGAATAAGCTGGATCAGGTGGAAGGTGAAACCATGCGCTTACAATCCATGATTGAGGAAAGTGCGCATCAAGCCAGCCTTTATCGGGAACAGAGCAAGGAAGATCTGGCAAATATGCAGGCTAAAATTGATGCTATGCAGCAGGAACAGCAGCTTAAACAGCGCGAAGCAGAGCAAAAGATAGCAATCCTTGAGCAGCAGGTAGCTCTCCTCACCGCTAATATGGAGCGGGAGGCTCAGGCTCGTGTTCGTGCTGCTGAAAAACGAGCCAGAGAAGCCGCGAGGAAGGCTGAGGAAGCAAAGCGCCAATCCTCTGCTGCTGCCTCCAGTAGAACTCAGCTGGTTAAAGTAAAACCAGTCAGGAAAAAGGTTCGAATTGGCTCTGCACCTGTGGTTGATGGTATTGCTGACCCTAATGGCTCTAATCGGCCAGAAAAGCGAGCAAAAACCACCATTTCAGCACTTTTTGCTCAAGCTATGAAAAAATATCAGGCAAAGAAATATCAGGGTGCGTATCACGATTTTGAGCAGGTTTTGGCTGACAATCCGCAAGGAAAGGAAGCTGCTGAAACGCTCTTTTATATGGGGGAGAGTTTATTTCATCAGGGGGAATATGACCTCGCCATCCTTGATTATCAGAAAGTTATTTCAAATTACGCAAAAAGTCGTTTAACCCCGCAAGCTTTGTTAAAGCAGGGGATGTCCTTTGAAAAACTCACTGATCATGAAACGGCAAAAATAATTTATCAAAAGTTAATCAGTGATTATAGCAGTAGCTCTGAAGCACAGCAGGCAAAAACCAGGCTGGGAAATTTGTAGTAACGTTGTTTCGTGGCAAAAAAGAAAAGACTGGATGTACTTTTGGTCGAAAGACAGCTCGCTGCATCCCTTGAAACAGCGAATACATTGATTGGTTCCGGGGTAGTCAGGGTAAATGGGCTTGTTAAAGAAAATCCTGCCAGTCAATTTCCAGAAAACACCAGCATCAGCCTGCTCAAGCAAAAACAATTTGTAAGTCGAGGCGGAGACAAGTTAGCCCCTGTACTGGATAGATTCCAGCTCAACATCAGTGGCCTGACCTGCCTTGATATAGGCAGTTCAACAGGTGGATTTACAGACTGCTTACTGCAAAGAGGGGCCAAGCGAGTTTATGCCGTGGATGTAGGATATGGTATCCTGGATTGGAAATTACGTCAGGATGCGCGGGTCGTGGTACTGGAACGAACTAATGCCCGGTATCTTACCAAAGAGCACATCCCTGAAGCGGCGCATTTATGTGTGATTGATGCTTCATTTATTTCATTACACTTGTTGCTTGAACCGCTCCTCCAATTTTTCAGCAAAGAGGTGGCGATTCTGGCACTCATTAAACCGCAGTTTCAACTCCCACCTGAAAAAATAACCTCAGGTGGTGTAATTACTGATGCAAGGCTTCACGATGAAGCAGTAGCAATGGTGGAGCAGCACGCGAAAACTCTGGGGCTTACTCCGCAAGGAGTGGTTCCTGCGCCCGTTCGTGGAGCAAAGGGCAATCAGGAGTTTTTCATTCTGCTTACCGGGGTACGTAGCAACGAAACCCATTGAAGATATTGATTATTAAGGAGATAGTGATGCAAAAAATGCTCATGAAGAGTTTACTCTTATCTGTTAGTGCAACCGCATTATTGGTTGGTGGGACGGTAGTTGGCGCATCTGCCGCTGAGTACGTTAGTGTGAGTAGAGAAGGGGTCAACCTGCGCTCAGGCCCAGGAACAGGTTATCAGGCTATTTTTAAACTGCCTCTCCACTATCCTCTGAGGGTGCTTTCCAGCAAGGGTGATTGGAAAAAGATTCAGGACTATGAAAAAGATAAAGGGTGGATCCACGGTTCACTGGTTTCTTCTAATAATTATGTCATTGTTAAAAAACAGGAGTGCAACGTTCGGAGCGGCCCAGGCACCAATAACAAGAAAGTGGGTACCGTTGTTAAGGATGTTATCCTGAAAAATGAAGGTTCCCAAGGTGACTGGATAAAGGTCAGTCATCCAGAGATAAACGGCTGGCTGCATAAAAGCCTGGTTTGGCCGTAAGCCTGTCTATCCTGGGTGAGACTTTGTGGATCGCCTGATGTAAATCCAGCGGCTGTCGCACCGTTTGTTTGGCCTTATTCTAAAAGAGCAGATACTGCTGCTGGAGTCTAAATGTGAAAAGGTCGTGGGGGAATGCCACGTCCTTTTTGCAGTTTTGCCTAAACGTTTCCAGCTCACCGTTTTTATACTACTCCAGTGCCTGGAGTCCGTTTCCCTGTTATACCTCTTGCAATGGTTGTTCTGCCAAATGATCCAGCCTGAGCCTCTACCCAAGCTGATTGTAGATAACCTTTAAGAGATCACAACTCAAAAGAGTGGCTTGCGTTTTGCCACATTATTTTCAAAAAAATGGCAGTATTGCCTGGTGTTGTTGGCGTAAACGCCCCCAACACTTAGCTTCCGTCTGATGCGAATACAACAACCTGTCTGAGCTGGGTTGCCATATGGGCAACCACCTGTGGGTAAACGTTCTGATCCCTGTAAAGCCTGGAGGTACTCCAGAGCATCTCCCTGCAGTTTTACAGGCTAAAGCCCGTGTAGATTGTATTTGTTATTTTCCTCATATCCTTTATGATTGCTCTATTTTTGCAGAACCCGTTTTTCTAGAGGAATGTTATGCTGACCATTGCGACCCTGGGCCCTGAAGAATCGCTTGCCTGTAGCGCTGCCAAACGCTATGCCAATGATGCTGAGTTACACCTGCACGCCAGCGTCCCAAAAGTTATCGAGTCCTTTACCAACCGTGACGTCCATTGCGCAATTATCCCGGTGTATAACACCAGGGAAGGGGAGAACAAACAGTATTTTCGTTTTTTTGATCAGCTCAGTTCCGGTTACTGGGTGGATAACGTTATTGTCTATTCTGATCTCTCCCTTGGGGTATACGATCCATTTACTCTTGACGACATCACCTTACTTGTTGGACGTAAGGAAATGTTTGGCCAGTGCGCAGAGTTCATTGATGCATACTTGCCAACAGTAGATCAGATGATTGTTTCTGATATTGATAAGGCTCTCAGTGGATACAAGCACACAGATACAAAGGGCGTCGCCTTTGTTGATACCCTGGAAAAACTGAAAAATAACGGGCTTACTCTTTTAGAGCGAGAAGTCGCTCCCCATAACAGAACCCGTTTTGCGGTACTTTCCCACGAGCTTGCACAACCAACCGGTTATGATGCAACCACCTTTGTCACAGTCCCTTTGGATGACCGGGTTGGCTTGTTGGTTGATTTGCTCCAGGAGCTCTCTCTACGCGGGATCAATATCCTGGATATGCGCTCTGAAAATGACATCAAAACCCAGAAACTGCAAATCTACATTGAAGCAGAGGGGCATATCCAAAATGAAGCTCTTCAAAGTGCCGTTGAGCATATAGAGCAACGAGTCATACAGCAGTCAGGGGCAATACGGGTGCTTGGCAGCTTCCCGCGAATCGATATGCGAACAAAGCATATTAAATCCTTTGGATTTATCGGTACCGGGGCAATGGGGCAATGGTTTGCTGATCGTCTGGAAAGCGAAGGGTATACGATTTTCATGAGTGGTCGCTCTACCTCGCTGCGACCTGAAGAGATGATCCGCCATGTGGATGTGGTGGTGATCTGCGTACCACTCTCTGTAACAGCTGAAACCATACAAAAATATGGGCCAATGATTGCTCCTGATAAGGCACTTATTTTACTGGCCGGCGAATCAGAAAAAACAGTGAACACTGCTCTTAAAGCGACCTCTGATAGCGTGGAAGTAATGCTCGTGCATAACCTGTGGGGGCCGCAGGCTGCGACCATGAAGGATAAAAATGCAGTGGTGGTACGCACACCACGCAGCGGCCTGTTTTGTAGTGAGTTTGAAGCCTTTTTGTACAAACATGGTGCTGATATCTATCATGACAGCCCGGTCAAGCATGACCTGCTCATGGGGGTTGGTCAAAAATTACCCACAGCCATCTCCGTTGCCCTTGCCATGACGTTACATGAAAACGGCATTACCAGTGAAGATATCGCCAGCCATTGCACGTTGACTTCGCTGTATCCCATTCTTGCCATGGCTCGGGTACACTCGCAAAATCCACGCACCTATGCAGAGATCATGTCCACCTCTGGTGCGGGAAACAAGATTGTGACTGATTTTTCAAAAAATTTGCATGCGATCATGGAACTCAGTCAGGATGGGGAAATCGCCCAGCTTGGTGAGGTTATCAGCAACAATGCCAAACATTTGAGCGACCATTTTTTACGAGCTCGCATGGAGCAGGCCAAGGCCGTGGATCAAGTATTGGGTAAAATGATTTGACAGGAACATTGACCAGAACTGATACACTGATTATTTTGCTTGCCGAGCGCCACTGCAGCCATTACCCAACCAACATTCATTAAGGATCATACCTTCCATGTTAGATAGAGCACTGCAATATTTAGAAGAAAAGCATTCCTGCCCACATTGTAACACTGAATTAACCCTCTGCCATGCACCTCCAATGCATGTGGGTGACGGACTGGGATGGGGCTCTGAATTCCTGTTTATCTGCCTTAATAATGATTGTTCGCTCTTTGTTAATGGGTGGAAATTTATCGAGAATCAATATGGGCATGTTGGTTCGTACCGCTACATGGAGATACCAAACTCCAATGAAAGCTATAATATGATGGTAGCTGGAAAGGATGCGTATACGGGTAATATTGTTGATGTTGAGCAACTTAAGGCTCAGAATAAGCGGTATAAAAAAGAGAAAGAGGCCGTGGCTGCGCTAGACAGCTGTGTGGAAAAAGGTGATCTTGAGCCTGTCATGATTCTTATTCTTGATGAGCATGCCAATAAAGCAGACCGCAAGCGGGCTATGGAGCTGTTGCTTGAGCTGAATACCACCGACTGCATTGAGCCGCTTAAAAATCATGTATTTAGAGATAGTGATATCGAACAAAGGGTGAACATGATAATTCGTGGCATACTTGACAAAAATTTTCTTAAGGAATGCCCGTATTGTGCAGAACTGATTAAAAGCAGAGCAACAGTGTGCAAACACTGTCAGAAAGATCTCGGTTAACTTTTTTACAAACACACTTTCTGCTTGATAAAATGTTTGCTTAAGTGTATATAGGCGGACGTTCTTTTCGTGGTGAGCGTAGCTCAGCTGGTGGTAGCACCGGGTTGTGGCCTCGGAGGTCGTGGGTTCAAGTCCCATCGCTCACCCCAGGAAATTTCAAGGCGTTTCAGGCGTTTAGCTTGAAGCGCCTTTTTTATTTGGTGTCCCTGTCCCCATATAGTCCCCACTGCATTTAACCTTCATGTATCAGTGCATAGTCTTTCCTCTTGATGTGCTGCTACTGAATTTCCCATTCCTTGATTGGTGGTAATATCATCTTGGTAGATTATTAACTACTCGACTCGTAAGTCAAACAGCTACCGGGTGCCTTAGCCCCTGTCAAAGATATACATATACCATTATAGGGCCAGTTACCACATGGGTAATTATTACCTCTCTGAAAGTAGGCACAATGTTTGCAAAAAAATTGCATGTACAATTTGTTAAAAATACCTTCTTGAAATTTCATTTTACAGGAACGTGTTTTTAGTTAGGCAATTAGTGTGTTGGGATTTTACGAACTTGGTTGAGCTACAAGCAGGTACTTAATCCCAAATAAACTTCATTCAACAAAAAGGAGATTGAAATGTTGAAAAAGAATTTCGTGGCAATCGTTTCATTAATGGTTTTCTTGTTTGCGGGTTCCGCTATCGCCGCGCCTTCCGTATCCTGGATATCACCAGCTGACGGAACAACGTATACCACCGGAACTACCGTCAATCCTGTTGGCCAGGCTTCTGCTTCAGGTACTGTGGGCGGCACTGGCCTGGACCTGGCACTTGTGATTGACAAATCTGGTAGTATGCGGGGAGATAGACTAGCAGCTGCAAAAACAGCAGCGATCGCCCTGGTCAACTCTCTTCCTCAAGACACTACCTCAGTTACTGTGATTGGGTACAACTATTCTGCACAAACCTATAAAGTGCTGACACCTTTGAATCCAGAAAAGGATGCCGTTATTGATGCTATCAATGGTATCACCGCAGTTGGTGGAACAAGAACAGGGGAAGGTATTGCTGCAGCGACCAGCGAATTAACCGGAATCAACCATACACAAGGCCGCACTATGATGCAGGTTGTTCTCTCTGATGGATTATCAGATGGTGACCCTGCAGCAGCGGCAGCTGCGGCAGCAACCGCTGGTGTTACAGTGCATACCGTTGGCATCCAGGGACATGATGTAGCACAAATGCAAGCCATTGCTGAAGCAGGAAATGGAGAGTATACTAGTGCTGATAATCTGAATGACCTTGTAAATATATTTAACGGGACAGGTGGTAATCTTGTCGGTATTGATCATGTAAACATTGAACTTCCAGATGGAACAATGATCAATAATATAGCAGTTGACGGTACTGGAAACTTTACCCTCCCGGATTGGGTCATAGCTTCTGGAATCAACGAGTTCACCGCATACGCATATGATACGAATAACGATATGGGGCAGGCAACACTCACCCTTTATGGCCAAGATAATGGTACTCAGCCGGTACCAGAACCAGCAAGTATGTTACTTTTTGGCCTTGGTCTCTTAGGTTTTGCTGGAATAGGTAGAAAGAGAAGTTAAGTTTTACGCTAGAGATATAAATAGAAACAAATTAAGGCTGGTATTCAAAGAATACTTGCCTTAATTTGTTTTATGGGGCGGCTATATACAGAAGAAGTAACGTGCTGTTTTGGGACCATTTTAAAGGGAGTTAAGCATGAGATTTTCTTTTTCAAACCGATCTTTTTTTCTCTTTTGCCTACTATGGATTTTCCTTTTGGTTTTCCCCATAAAAAATGCCCCTGCACTGTTACTGGACACACATAGCTACGGTGAAACAACCCTCCTGGACATTGACAGCGATTTTAAGGAGTCCCCTGAAATCGCACTATTGTCCTTGATGAAAACAAAATTACAAAAGGGCGATTTGCTGAATGCAGGGGCTCTTGCATCTGTTCTAGTAGAAAAAGGAAGCACCAAAATCGAAGTAAATGCCATTCATGCTCTTTACCTGGTTGCTGAAGGCGACCTGGAAAAAGCGAGAATGAGTCTTAAAAACGCCCACAAAAGAAGCAAGGACAATTTTTACGTCCTTTGTGCCCAGGCCATGATAAAATTTCGCGAAAAAAAAATCGTAGAAGCTCAAAATTACTGCTCAAAGGCCATAGAAAAAGACCCAACACATCCTTACTCCAGAAACATTCTTGGGAGGGTATATAACGACCTGAAACAATTTAAAAACGCCCACACGGAATTTAAAAAGGCCATTGATCTAGTCCCTGAATTTCTTCCCGGATACATTAATCTTGGTGCAACTTCCTATAACATGGAGAACTATCAGGAATCCGCTAATTATTTTCAAAAGGCTCTAGAAATAAATAATAGGTCCTATCAAGCCTTATATGGATCAGCTATTGCTTATCAGACCATGGGGCAGTCCGAAGAAGCGTTGAAAGCATACCTGCAGTGCCATGAAATTAATCCTGCCAACGCAGATGTTTTAAAGGAAATTGCCAATCTACAGATTTTAACACGAAAATACAATAGTGCACGAACAACGGGTTTGAAGATGCAGGAGTTGGGTATCGACGGTGCCAATTTTATTCTGGCTTCATCAGCTTTACATCTCGGCAATACAGAACAGGCCATTGTGCTGTTGAATAAGGTACAAAACCTTGATATCAAAACCCAGAACTTGCTGGGAATCTGCTATATTGTTTCTGGACAGTATGATAAAGGGTTGGAGGTGATGCAGGGAATTCTGAAGGAAAATATTCTTGATTTCTCCTCATACGTTACTCAAACTACCCTATTGTTTTACCTTGAAAAAGATATTAACCCAGCCGTTCATATAACAAATAGATGGGATAGTAATGCAGAATTGTTTTTAAACATTATTTCAGCCTGTTTCTATGCGTCAAAAGACAAATGGGAGAAAGCTTATAACGACTTAATACAATCTGAAAGATTGATTAATGGCTTTTCAATGGATGGGCTGTCAAAACAGGATATGGAAAACAATTTGAACAAGCAAGAGATGCGATATATTGCTTTAGGCATCCTATATTATTTCAGAAACCTGGATGATTCTGCTATAAAAGAGTTCGACAATGCTTTAAAAGTTAACCCAGAATCCTTCCTGGCCCACCATCTTATCGGTCAAGTATATTTGAGAACCGGAGAACGAAACAAGGCCGAAAAATCCTTTGAGAATTCATTGGCAAAAACACCTAATTTTTTCTCCTCACTTTATATCCTCGGGGAATTGAAATTTACAAAAGGTGATCTCGATACCGCCTTTACCTATTATAAAAAAGCCCTTTCCGTAAAAAAAGACCCGGGTCTCATGATCAAACTCGGTATGTTTTATGAAAATACAGGGAAATATGAAAATGCAGCCCAGCTTTATAAAGATGTTATCAAAAGCTTACCGGATAATTTTGTTGGTTACAATCAATTGGCATGGCTCTATGCAAAAAGAGGGGTTAATCTGGATGAAGCAATGGCTTTGACTCAAAAAGCAAATAAACTTCAACCAGGAAATATGAGTATTCTGGACACCATGGGGTGGATATTATATCATCAGGGGAAATATCCACAGGCGATAAAATACCTGGAAAAAGCTAAGCAGGTAAATAAAAAAGATCCAATGATCCTTTATCATTTAGCTGCAGCGTACAAAAAAATTGGAAAAAACGATCTATCAAGTGATTTTGCGAGAAGAGCTATTGATATTTCTGATAAATTTGAAGGTGCTGATGAAGCAAAAAAGTTGCTACAGTAAACGACAATAAAAAGAATCTTCGAAAAGTTCAACCGCACTCAAGTGGTTACGTTACGAGAATTCAGCTTTCTGAAAGCCTGAACTGCGATATCGTTTCTGAGTTTAAAAAGCCATTTCAGTAGAATTAAAGTCAATCTTTTACCAACTTTTTGAATAGAACCATATAGTATAGTTGCTTGTTAACAAGATACAGTTGATCCATATCTCAGATTTTGTACCGTTTTATCCTATCATACAGGGCTGATTTATAGCACCTCGATGACTACCAAGGGGATTGATCAAATGAAAGGTCTTTTTCGTTAATCATCTTGCCCTTGGACATAGCACTACACTCCTACCAGATTTTCCAACTCACGAATACCAATCTAGACCAAACCACTGAACAAATTGGAATGGAGCGAAGTCATTTATATCATATGGCCAAGACGTTACTAACAAAGCGCTAAAGATTATATTTTCCGGAATTCCGATTAGGGTAAACGGATAAGAAAATGCCCCTGCTTTCATTCGTTTGTAAATATTTTCACTGTTTAACATACTAATATTCTGTTACTTATTTCATTCAAAAAATAGATCCATACCATCATGATGATTGAGAAGGTCAGAAGAGTAGTAGTCAATCATCAAAAAAAACGTAGTAATTGCAATGTCTTTGGAGGGAATTCCGCCTTTTTGTTCGGGTTTCCGGAAAAGATGCGTTTAGGGGTGGTGATATCTTTATGATATTGTCTGTCAAGTCGCATTTGATCAACGGGAATTATAATTGTCGTTGAACACGCATTACTTTTTCTGAAATTCAATGGATATTAGAGGCCAATACCTTGTTTCAGTATTTGTAGCGTCAATATATAGGTTGCTTCATTGAGAAAGTATATTGCTTTATATAAACACAGGTGGAGCAGATTGGGTGAAAGAGCGTATCGGGAAAAAAGAACAGCTTTTGGAGCAAAGCGGGAAAAAATTGGCGAGCTAAAACGCGTCAAATGATCAAGTGAGGCGTGGTGTTCCTCGTACAGAGTATAGTATATCTTGAAAGTGGACGAATTAATGCTGTTGAGCATATGTATAAAAAAGAGGGAGATACTCATCAGTTACTCCCATTTCTTTACAAAAGGAGACAGCGTCTACACAATGAAGCTGGGGAGCCAAAATCTTACAAGCTGTTTGAAAGAGCACCTTGGTTGTTTTTTCATCGGCTTGCTGAATAAGGTTTTTAAAATATGGAGTACATGCAGAAATGACCATTTTTACCCTCTTGAGTTAGGTTTTTTACCATAATAACGCATGAATTATGCCGTTTGTTTTATCTACGTGTTTTCAGCATGTTAGGAAGTGGCTGTTTCAATCATGAAGACTTTTCTTCTCAATTTTCCGGATTTTGAAAAAAACAGCATTTTCTCCGGAAAATCGAACGCATGACTTTCATTTATGACCTGGGGAGTGCAGGATATGGAACCATTATACCCATTTGAAAACAGCGATATAGCGCAAAAGGCTGTTACTCGCTACCTGAACAGTCGTTACCCTGTAGCTCTCACTGGCGCAGGTATCTCTGTGCCATCAGGAATTCCGGATTTCAGAAGTCCGGGTGGATTGTGGCGTCTTTTTCGACCTGAAGAGTACGCGACATTAGAGGTATTTTTGGAGCAACCTGATAAAGCATGGGAGCTCTACCGTGCTTTGGGAAAGGTATTGCAGGGGAAAGTACCAAATAAGGGACATGAAGCACTGGTAACCCTTGAAAAAAATAAACGTCTGCGAGCAATTATTACCCAAAACGTGGATCGGTTACATCAAGCATCTGGGAGCTCCAACGTGATTGAAATGCACGGAGAACATCAGCACCTTCACTGCTTGCAGTGCAGAAACCGTATTCCAGTGGAAAAAGAACATTATGAATCTGAGGGCAAGGTAGAGTGCCAACGCTGTGGGTACCCGCTTAAACCTTGTGTTGTGTTGTTTGGTGAAGAAGTTCTTCACCTTGATGAAGTCGCTTCCATTGCAGCAAAGGCAGATCTCCTTTTGGTCATTGGGACATCAGCAGGCGTCTATCCTGCAGCCGAGATCCCCCATGCGGTCAAGCAGAATGGCGGCCATGTTTATGAGTTCAATATGGAGAGTGTAATGAACCCATCGCTGGTGGATTATTCCATTCAAGGTGATGCCGCAGTTACCTTACCCTGGTTTGTTGAGCAGGTTATTACACGCCAACACTAGTGTCCTGCCAAATACAAGTACTGGGCCGACACTGCTGAGAGCAATGGTTCTCTGTGTAATGGCACACCTCTTTGCTCATTTTGAACCAGTGAGATGGCATCGTGCGTACATTTTCCCAAGCACCTCCCACCTTGCTTACACTTTTCAACGTCGATCTGCGTAACGTAGCCAGAAGAGGCCAACATGGGGGGCCTCGTACGCTTTCAAAGCGTCGCAACAACAGTTGCAACAGCTGCATAGAGCATAAAATCGGTTAACATAGCCTCTTTGCAGTGTGGATATTTTTAGCATAAAAAGGCAGGATTGACGTCAAAGAGATGGTCCTTTGTTGACTTGAGAGAAGTATTTTGGAATAACTGGCAGTTGCGTGTCAAAAACTAAGGGATGTAAGCGCTGTAAACAAGGGCGGCTTTCCCCTTGGATCAACATGAGAGGAGAGAACATGGGGAGAATATCAAGGACAGCTCGTTTTTTGAGCGTAAGCAGCATGGTTACGGTATTGCTGCTAGTGAGCGGAGCAGCCTTTGGCGCATCATCGTATAAGATTGGGGCTATCTTGGCAGGGCCTTCACATCTTCTTGGCGGGCCTGAAATCAGATCACTGGAGATGTCGGTTGAGGAAATAAATGCAAAAGGCGGTATTGGCGGGGTTCCTGTTGAGTTGATCCTTAAAGATTCCGGTGCAAGCCCTGAAAAGGCGATCTCCTTTGCCAGGCAACTTATTGAGGAGGAAAAGGTTTTTGCCATTATTGGACCTTCCACCAGCGGTGAAACCTTGAAAATCAAAAAAATTTGTCAGCAAGGGAAAACCATTCTCATTTCCTGTGCTTCTGCAGAACTCATTACCAATCCCGTTGCCCCATATGTGTTCAAAACTGCGCCCAGTGATAGTTATGCTGCTCGTCAGATTTTCATGACCATGAACAAGAAGAATATTACTAAAATCGCTGTACTTGTTGGTAACACCGGGTTTGGAAAGGCAGGCAAACGCCAGCTTGAGAAAATTGCCCCTGAATATGGCATCAAGATTCTTGCCACAGAGGTGTATGACAAAAAGAGTACTGATTTATCAGCCATTGTGGCCAAGCTTAAAACCAACGCGGATATTCAGGCAGTGGTTAACTGGTCCATTGTTCCCGCTCAATCAATTCTGGCAAAAAATATTCGCCAGGCAGGGTGGGATATTGCCTTGTTCCAAAGCCACGGGTTTGCAAATATCAAATACGCTGTGGCCGCAGGTGCTGCAGCAGAAGGAATTATGTTCCCTGCAAGCAGGTTGATGGTTGCTGATGTTCTCCCTGAGGGTGAGCAAAAAACATTTTTACTCAACTATATCTCTCGTTACGAAGCTAAGTATAATGAAAAAGTTTCTACCTTCGGCGGTCACACTTATGATGCCATGCAAATTTTAGCCAAAGCCATTGAGCAGGGTGGGGATGACCGGGAAAAGGTACGGGCAGCCATTGAATCCATTCAAGGGATGATAGGTACTGCTGGTGTTTTTCATTTTTCCGCTCAAGATCACAGCGGCCTTGGCCTTGATGCTTTTGCCATGCTCACTGTAAAAAATGGTAAATTCGTTTTACTTGAACAGTAAAAATGGTTTGTGAGTGCGTCAGGAGAACAATATCCTCAGTTGCAATCCAGATGCTGATCGTTGTATAGCAGGCTTGCGCTAGGTAACGTACCAGCATGGCTGGAGGACGTGTGCCAGCCACAACGAAACATGAACATTCTTACTTTGGCTGGGGAGCTGCTTCCCTGGCGAGAGCTTTTCATCTAAAGGTTGCAGGCTGGAACTGCAACTATAACTTTGGGGAGATTATCCAATGGAGAGAACATTTGCCATCATCAAGCCCAATGCCTTTGCGGCTGGCAATGCTGGAAAAATTATAGCTCGTATCTATGCTGAAGGCTTTACCATTGTGGGGATGAAGAAACTTTATCTGAGCAAAGTTGAAGCAGAAGGGTTTTATCATGTACATAAGGAACGCCCATTTTTTGGTGAATTGACTGACTTCATGTCCAGCGGACCATGTATTGTCATGGTGCTGGAAGCAGAAGGTGCCATCAAAAAGTGGCGTGATTTGATGGGTGCAACGAACCCGGCTGATGCTGCAGAGGGAACACTGCGCAAGGAGTTTGGCGATTCTCTTGAAGCAAATGCAACCCATGGCTCAGATGCTCCTGATACCGCCGCATTTGAAATCGGCTATTTTTTCTCAGGGCTTGAAATGCTGATGTAGCTTTCAGCTCCATTGAACGTTGAAAAGGCGGACACCTTGGCTGGTGTCCGCCGTATTTATTTCGACTTAAGTCTCTTCTTCTGCGTGGCTGCTGTCACCTTAAGGTGCTCAAGAGCTTGAGGCTCAACCTTTTCCGCTGAGCATAGCCAGTTTAAGAACCGCTCGTATCCAACAATGTCTGCTTACACTGTTTCTCCATGGCAAGCACACAGGTTCGCAGCTCCTGTTTGACCTTTAACCATTCCTGGTAGGAACTGCAGCTCAGGAGCAGCGTATAAAATTGTAGCAGTGTTTCCATCCCAACCCACTTATCAAGTGTTTCCACGGGAAACGCACTGTCCAGGAGCTCTGGTTGTGGTTCTTGCTGGTAGAATGAAAGGCTGCCGAAATAGAGCGCCAGCTCTCCAATGAAAAACCAGAACAGCTCTCGCATGTCGGTCACATTATCTGAGGTGGTTACCTCATCTAAACATCGCAAAAGAGCTGTGTTATCAATTGATATACCTTCAAACTGATACTGCCCGCCTGCTGGTGGTGCTTCACCATTGACCTCATGCCATTTCGTCAGAAGAAATGTTCTGGTGCTGATTTTTTTCGCCTGAAACTTGGACCAGAGCAGGAATTCATGAAAATTACGTTCCACCATTTTTTCCTGGGTAAAGGTGTAGAGGTGCCCGTTGTCTTTAAAAAAGAGCATGAAGTTATGGAGGTGGATGAGCTCGGTGGTAATGGAAAACACATAAGCTAGCCCATCAAACTTGCTTCCATTAACAAGCACCTTGTGGGTGCTGGTGCGATTATTGGGGAAGATAACCGTGGCATAGGGGCTCTCTGTACCGATGGTTCGTTCTGGATCAAGCAGCTTTTCACAATCCTGAAGATAGTTTTCTGTCTTGATGATCGGAAGATCAGCGGGAAAGAGGGTCGTGTCGCATTCCGTCTTGGTGATGAAACCTAGCGCCTTTTCAATATGTTGTCTTTCAGTGGATGAAAAATTGATAAATTCCATGCGGTTCCTTTATAACGATGTTTAAATTTTTTGTAATATTTTTTCCAGGATGATGGACAACTGCGTGATTTCATCAGGTTCAAGTTCAGCCACTAATTCCTCTGTCATCTTGAGATGAAACTGATGATGGTGGACAAAGTGTTCCTGCCCTTCAGGAGTCAACTCAATAAGATACGCTCGCCGATCCCGCTCATGTGGTTTGCGCAACAACAGATTTTTTTTCTCCAGCCTGTCCACTGCTACAGTCAGGGTACCTGTTGTCACCCCAAGCTTTTCAGCCAGATCTTTCATTTTTATGGAACCTGCATGGCCCACTATTTCAATGGTGTGGGCCTGAGCCGTCGTTAACCCACTATCCCTGACCACAGCGTCTTCCCAGGAAGAAAGTTTTTCATAAAATTCGACAATAATTTCAGACAAGCGTTTAAGTTCCATTGGCAACCTTGGTGATCTTTACACAAATTTTGAGTTGTCTATGCTGACTTGTCTAGCATAGAAGGTTTGTGCTGGCAATTGAGAAATTTGCCTGTGCGGTTCACTGAACAAGCGTGTGAAAGACGACTTCTCTCCATGTACTCTCCATTTTAAATGTTTGCGAACCAAACTGTTTGGAATCAATGAAAATTGACTTTAAAGTAATTTGACTATCAAATAATTATTGACACCAAACTACATGTCCGCTATATTGTCACCATTCCGGCCTACAAGGGTCAACATTAAACTTTATGGAGGATTAACTATGAGTAATCACGTTCATTGCAATAACATGAAACTTGGCGAAGTCTATGCGTGTTCAGCATGTGGTTTAGAACTTGAGGTGGTGAATAGCTGTAACCACGAAGGTCATGACCAGTGCTGCGATGCTTGTGCTGATGAATCGGCAGACTGCACCTTCAGTTGCTGTGGTTCACCGATGACCAAAAAATAAGTCCTCACAAGGTGTGTGATGGAGTATTCTTGTTAAAAGCTTCATACACACCTTTCCCTCTCCTCAACCGATCCGCTGCAAGTTGCTCTTCACTTGCTGCAATCATTTTCTCTGTTCCAGCTTGGCTTCTTTCCCTGCGTTCTATCTTTAGGTAGCCCAACACCAAACAACAACGAACCGCCCGTGCTCCCGCAATGCGCCATGAAAGCTATCACTTCGAAGCGGTAATTTTTCCTCTGATGAGAGTTTTTTTATTATAAACAGCAGCGCGGAAATCCTTACGTTGCAGGAATACCTCATTGAAACACCTTGACATTTTTTTAAAAAAAATGTCAAAAGTTTCTAATTTCAGGTGCTCCTAGAAGAGTTTAAGGGAATCCGGTGCAAAACCGGAACGGGCCCGCCGCTGTAACCGAGGACAAACGCTGCACAGATGCCACTGATCCAGCAAAAGAAGGGATTGGGAAGGCGCAGCAAGTAGGAAGATTCGGAAGTCAGAAGACCTTCCTGAACAATCTGCTCACATCCAGGGTCAGGGATGTTTGCGTCTTTTTAGGGATAAAAACGGTGTCCCTGTACGCATGAAGTGCAGGGGACAACAACCTGCCTTGAGAGTTCACAGGCTGTTTGTTTTATGGATACCGTTAGTCAAAAAAGTTATCTCAAACTTGCCATCCCCTTTACCCTCTCCACCGTTACCCAGCCGTTACTTGGTGCCGTTGACACCGCCGTTGTTGGCAGGTTAGACAGCCCCGCTTTTATAGGTGGTGTCGCCATTGGCACTGTCATTTTTAATACCCTTTACTGGCTTTTTGGTTTTCTAAGGGTTGCCACCTCTGGCTTTGCCGCCCAAAGTCTTGGGGAAAATCGTCCAGATGATCTCAGTTATGCCTGGCTTCGCCCCGTGGCGATTGCAACAGGAACAGGTCTGTTTTTTATTCTTGCTCAGCAGTTTATTATTAAGGCAGCCATGATAGTCTACAAGGCAGATCCCGAAGTCGCTGTCCATGCGGTGAGCTATTTTAATATTCTTATCTGGGGTGCTCCGCTGGTGCTTATCGGCTGTGTCAACCTTGGCTGGCTTATGGGGCGTGGTCATGTACAAGAGGTACTTATTCTCCAAGTCGGGACGAACATGCTTAATATCGTCCTTGATCTCTTTTTTGTGATGTACCTTCACCTTGGAGTTGAAGGTGTTGCCACAGCCACCCTGATTTCCCAAGCGCTGGGCTTTCTTCTGGGAGGCTATCTTATCACCCAAAAGCTGCCGATTGCTGAGCTGCGCAAACATTTTGACAATATTTTTGAGGCAACGGCTATGAAAAAGCTGGCCATGGTCAATAGCGATCTCTTCATCCGTACCGTTTGCCTGCTTACCATGACCAACATCTTTGTTGCCAGGGGCTCAAGCATGGGAACGGATATTCTTGCAGCAAATGCCATCCTCTTCCAGATCCAGTATCTGGTTGCCTATCTTTTTGATGGACTGGCAAATGCGGCTTCAGTCTTTGGCGGTAAGTATGCAGGTGCCAGGGAACTGGAAAATTTCAAGAAAACTCGCTCAGTCGCAAACACCACCACCATGGGCCTCGCTGTTGTACTGATCTTGTGCCTTCTGTTTCTTAACAAACCATTACTTGAACTGTTTACTGACATTGAGACGGTCCTGGCAATCTGCTATGACTATATTTTCTATCTCCCACTCTTTGTGGTTACCATGGCCCCAGGCCTCGTGTACGCGGGCTTTTATATTGGATCCACCTGTTCCGCACCCATCCGTAACTCCCTGGTCTATGCGTTGCTTGTCTTTCTGCCGCTGGAACTGCTGCTGATTCCGCAGTTGGATAACCACGGCCTGTGGATCGCCTTTATCGCCTTTTGCGCTACACGCAGTGTAACCCTCATTTTTTCCTGGAACAGGATTATCACTGAAAGCTTCAGCCCTGAATCGGTGGCAACGTGATACGTTCAATTCTAAAAAAAATACCTGAATTGCTGATGGTGATGCTGGCTGCAACGCTAATCACCTTTTTCCTCACCTGGCTCAGTCCCGGTGATCCTGCTGAGATTTATTTTGAGTTCAGGGGAATATCGCCAACAGAAGAAGCCCTGACAGATATGCGTACCGAGATGGGCCTGGATCAACCCTTTATTCTTCAATACGGCAAGTGGCTGGTCAACATTGTTCGCCTGGACGCCGGGGTTTCTTTGCGTACCGGAGAGCCGGTCTCCAAGATGATAAAACGACGGTTCTTCATGACTGTTAAGCTGGCACTTGTGGCCATCGGGTTGATGTTTGTTTGCTCTTTTACCCTTGGCCTTGTTGCAACACTTAAAGAAAACACCTTTCTGGATTATGTCATACGGATTTTCTCCTTTGCTGCTCTCTCAGTGCCGGATTTCTGGCTGGGATTGATGCTGATTCTCTACTTTATCGTTACTCTTCACTGGTTCAAACTCACCGACCCTTATGCTCCAAAAAGTGTTATTCTCCCTGCCTTCACCTTGGCTATCCCGCTGATTGGCCGCTACACCAGGCAGATCCAATCCGTTATTGGGGAAGAGATGACCAAGGGGTATGTAGTGGGCGCCAGGGCCAGGGGGTGCAAGGAGTGGAAAATCGTTCTTTTCCACGTTCTTCCCGGCGTACTTGGCGGACTGACCACCTTATTTGGCCTTTCCTGCGCCCTGCTCCTCGGCGGAACCGTTATCGTGGAATCGATATTCTCCTGGCCGGGCCTGGGCTCCATGGCCATCGAATCCATTACCCACAGGGATTATCCCGTTATCCAGGCTTACGTTCTTATCATGGTCTGTATCTACGTGGTAATCAACTTTGTGGCCGACGTGATCGCTGAAATACTTGACCCACGCCTCCGCCTTACTGGAGGTGAATAATGGCTGTTTCTGCTCTCAATAAACAGGTTCAATTCGGACTGGCCCTATCCCTTGCCGGAGCAATGGTTATTGTCGCAATTTTTGCTCCTGCCATTGCTCCCCACGATCCCCTGGAAACCGACTTCCTCCACATCCTGGAAGCTCCAAACCATGACTATCTGCTGGGCACAGACCAGGTGGGCCGGTGTATTCTTTCTCGCCTGCTCTACGGAGCCCGCATCTCTTTGGCAATGACCTTTGGTATGCTCTTTATAATCTTTGTACTGGGGATCATCATCGGTACCATTGCCGGGATGCGTGGCGGCTGGGTAGACACCCTTATCATGCGGATTGCAGACACTATCCTTGCCTTCCCTGATCTCATCTTTGCCATTGCTGTAGTGGGGCTTTTGGGACCAGGGATATTGAACACCATCTGCGCCCTGGCCATCATCTGGTGGACCAAGTTTGCCCGGCTTGCCCGGGTGCTGGTGCGCACTGCTATCCAAAGCGATGCCATTGCAGCAGGGCGAATGGCCGGAGCTGGACCAATCAGGCTGGTGCGCCACTATATCCTGCCCTCCATTTTGCCACCCATGCTGACCCAACTCAGCTTAGATATCGGCAATATGATGCTGGCTTTGGCCGGGCTCTCTTTTTTAGGACTTGGTGTTCAGCCACCCACCCCGGAATGGGGCAATATGCTCAGCGAAGGGCGAGAATACCTGCAGTCTGCACCCTGGCTGGTGATTTTTCCCGGTCTTGCAACCTTTTTGGTAGTGGTGGTGTTCAACATTTTGGGGGATGCCACAAGAAAATATCTTAATCCGGAGCGTTGCTAACACCTATCGCTTCGAAACTCGTTAATTCAAAAGAGGATTATGACAATGAAACTCTGGAAAAGCTGTTTTGTGGCTCTCGCTGTCCTGCTCATGGTAAGTGGAACTGGAATGGCTGTACAGCAAGACAAAACCGTTAACATGGCCATCTTTTGGCTGGATGGCGACATCGAACCGACCTCTGCCTGGCACGGCTGGACCCTCACCCGGATCGGAGTTGGTGAAAACCTGATACAAATTGATGAAAATCTGCAATTCAAACCAGGTATTGCAGAAAGCTGGGAGCAGATTGATGACACAACAACCGTTTTCACCATCAGGGATGGGGTAACCTTCCACAATGGCGCAAAAGCTGATGCTGCAGCGGTTAAGGCCTCACTGGAAAGAGCTATCAGTATTACCGATAGAAAAGATATGCAACCTCCCATCGAAAGTATCACTACCGATGGCAAGAAGCTCACCATAAAAACCAAGCGTCCCTACGCGACCCTGCTCAACCTGCTGGCTGATCCTGTCTTTATTATTGTTGATGTCAAGGCAGCAGACCAAGCTGGTGACAACTTTAAATTTAAGCCAATTGCAACCGGCCCTTACAAAGTAGATGCATTCTTACCGGAAAAGGGTATCAACCTTTCCAAGTACTCTGGCTATTGGAAAGGCGAGCCCGGAGTAGACAAGATCATTGTTAAGTATATCTCCGATGGTACTACCCGGACCATGGCACTCCAGTCTGGTGAATTGGATTTTGCTCCTCAGATCAGCGGAGCCGATTTGGAAATCCTGGAAAAAGATCCAAAGCTCAAGGTATTATCCGGACCAAACCTGCGCGTTTTCCTGCTCCGGCCTAACTTTACCCACCCATGGATGCAGGTACCTGCGTTTAGAAAGGCCATCCGATATGCAATCCAAAAAGATGTGTATGCTGAAAAGATCGCTAAAGGAATAGCAGCAAGGGGGCCATTTAACAACATGCTCCCATTTGGACTGGAAGGTGATGATCCCTATCCATATAATCCCCAAAAGGCCAGGGAGTTGCTCGATAGTGCGGGAATAGTTGACAGCAACGGGGATGGTATCCGTGAATTTGCAGGCAAAAACATCGAGTTGCTCTTCATCTATATGGCAAACCATGGTGCCAGGGCCAAGAACATCGCAACGGCCATGCAGTCTGAATTGAAAAAAGTCGGTATAGCCCTGAACATTCAACAGATGGAAAATTATGCTGAAGCCCAGAAGCAGGGTAAATTTGACTTTCTCTTTGAGCGCTGGACTTCTGCGCCGACACTGGACCCCCAATATTTTCTTGAAGCAAGTTTCAAGACCGAAGCAAGGGGCAATGCAGGCAAGTACAGTAATAAGGATTTCGATGCTCTGCTTAACGAGCTGGATCATACCCTGGACAAGGCAAAGCGTAACGAGCTGGGTGCCAAGGGTTCCCGTATGTTGATGGACGATGCAGCTGCCATCTTTCTGTTCTATGAAAGAGGAAACGTTGTGCATAACAAACGCATTGATGGCGTTTACAAATTTACCTCTGAAATTTACTACATTGACGATCGTCTCAAATTTTCAGACAAATAATACAATGGCTCACCTGATTGATGTTCAATCGCTGAGAATCGAGTACCCTGGAGGGCATACCGCCCTTCAGGGGGTGGAGTTCAGCCTGAAAAAGGGAGAAACGCTGGGGATCGTTGGCGAGTCCGGGTCAGGTAAGACGACGTTGATTCGCTCGCTGATCAATCTCCCTTCTGGTGGTGGCACTATCACCCAAGGGAAGATTATCTTTGATGGTATGGACACTTCGAAATTGTCCGCAGAAGAGTGGCGGCGCCTCCGTGGCGGAAGGATTGCCATGATATTTCAAAATCCAGGGGCATCCCTCAACCCTATGATTTCAGTGGGAAAACAGTTTGTGGAAGCCATCCGTAATCATCGGCAGGTGAGTAAACAGGAAGCCAGGGCACTGGCGCTTGAAGAAATAGAGAAGATGCAGTTGGTTGATCCTCCCGCAATCATGGCCTCACGGCCCTGGCAATTGAGCGGTGGCATGGGACAGCGGGTCGCCATCGGCATTTCCCTTGCCATGAACCCTGACCTGATTCTGGCAGATGAACCAACCTCCGCCCTGGATGTGAACACCCAGGAAACGGTTATGGATGAGTTCAACACCAGACGCCGGGAACGGGGCACCTCCATCATCATGGTGAGCCATAACATCTGTGCCTGTGCCCGGGTTGCAGATCAACTTATGGTCATGAAAAATGGCATAATTGAGGACTTTGATACCACCGAAGCCATCCTCTCAAGGCCACAAACAACCTATGCAGGCAAACTCTTGCAGGCAGTCCCCCATTTAAAGGTAATGCGTCTTGCATAATAATAATCCGCCATTGCTCCAGATTCAGCACGTCAATAAATATTTTGCTAAGGCTGGTGAATCCGTCCATATTTTACAAGATATCACCTTCAATATCCATCAAGGAAAGTGTGTGGGGCTTGTGGGAACCAGTGGTTCCGGGAAATCAACCCTGGCAAGGCTGCTCTGCCTTATCCATAAACAGGAAAGCGGACAGATACTCTTTCGCGGACAAGATATCTGGCTGATGAATCGCAAGCAATATTATCAGCAGATGCACATGGTATTCCAGGACCCTCTAGCGAGTTTTCCAGCACGGATGAAGGTTGAACGATACGTGCTTGAGCCATTTCGTTACTTTAACCTTCTGAAAGGGAAAAATCCGAAACAACTTGCTGCTGAACTCGTTGAACGGGTCTGTTTGCCGGCTGAAATACTCTCACGCTACCCTAACCAGCTATCAGGTGGACAGTTGCAGCGCATTGTTTTTGCAAGAGCTATTGGCATTGATCCCTCCTTTGTCATCTGCGACGAGGCGACCTCTGCTCTTGATGCCACCATTCAACAACAGATCATACAGCTTTTTCAGGAATTACAGCATACAATAGGCTTCGCAGCTCTCTTTATCACCCACGACCTGGCTCTTGCGGAATCAATCTGCGACACTATTTACGTGATGCATAACGGAGCTATTGTGGAAACCCTCATAAGTGATAATATAGGTGAAGAAGCTCAACACGAAGTAACACTGACCATGGTTCGTGCAAGTTGTCGATCATCCGAGGCAGCATTAGGTACAATGCCTGCTTAGTCAGCACCTTACAATAACGTTCAGGAGAATTACAGATGCATCAAAACGGATATGTTGGACGCAAAATGCGGCTCCCAAGACTTCAGGAAAAGCCCGCTATCATCATTGCTGCTTTTGGAAGCACCAACAAAGCCAAATACGCCCTGGAGCTGTTTACAACAGCATTTGGAAAAAAATATCCTGAGGAGAAAATCTACTGGGCCTATACCTCTGAGATTATCCGTAAAAAAATAGGCTTACCAAGTCTCCAGGAGACTCTTGCACAAGTGGAAGCTGACGGATACAGGAAAGCGGTGGTTCAACCCCTCCATATCTTTCCCGGTACCGAGTACCAGCAGTTGGCGGAGACCTGTACGTTTTTTCCCGGACTTAGAGTGGTGCTGGGGGAAACCCTCTTCCATCGCTGGGATTTTATCACTGAAATTATAGAATCCATGGAAACGGAATTTCTCGCTCCGGAGGAAGGATACAACCTGCTGGCCATCCACGGCACACCGCTTGCTGCTGACCCTGCCAATGTAATCTATCTTGGGTTGAGCCAGTTACTTGCAGATAAATACACTAATGTTGGTGTAGCCGCCGTTGAGGGCGTACCTGACCATGAGGCTGTCATTACCAGAATGGCCAGGGAAAACCTTGTCGCAACCTATAAAAAAATCAAAATCATCCCCTTGATGTATTTCGCCGGACTCCACGCCGAAGAAGATCTGATGAGTGATGATGACAGCTGGAAAGCAATGCTGCAGGAGCAGGGTTTTGAAGTGACGGCCCCTACTGTTATTGCTAACGATCAGGAGTACTTCAAGGGAATGGCCTATTACCCCGAGGTAAATGAAGGTTTTCTTGATCGGTTGCAGCGTGCGCTGGACCTTACTGCGTGGTATTAACGTAACTGGTCAGGGTACTTCAGACAGTAAAAAAAAGAGAAAGGCCGGCCCTGAAGTGAAAATTTCGAGCTTAACGGAAGGATCGAATCTAATTCGACTTTGAACCCTTTTTATAAAAAAAAAGCGGGGCTGCTTCTGCCCCGCCTCACAATCAACCAGTAAAATACTGTTACTTGTTTTGTCTTCGTCTTAGGCCAACTAAGCCAGTCAAACCAAATCCAAGTAAAAATACAGATCCCGGAATAGGAACGGGACAGCACTCCTCATTACCGTTATTAACAAACGATAGACTTGCGTTTACATAAACTTCTCCATAGATATCGGCACTAAAGTCATCGCCTACCTCCAGATTTTCACTGGAAGTAAAGGTAAAAGGATATAATGTTGTGTCATCAAAATGAACATTAAGGCTTACACTCAGGGAATATTCGTCACCAGCATTTCCATTTGCCGCAAATGCATGCTCATGGTAGTCATACCCAGCTGTATGATCTGATACCTCTACCCATGCATCGTTACCACTGTAATTTTCATCTTTAACCCACGAAGACGCATTAACCCACAGCAATGGAGAGTGTTCAAATGGAAGGTCACTAAAGTCACTATCCACCCCAAAACCAATATTTGCTGATCTATAGATAAGGGGAGTATCTGAGCAGCTTGTTCCAGGAGGACAATCAGACACAACTTTTACCAATGCATATCCACCTACATCGTACGGTCCTGCAAAAAAAGTTGCACGCGGTGTTACGCCATACTCCCACAACTCGTTACCAAGGTACTGCTTGCTCTCAATCTTATAGGTTATAGTAGCGTCTATGTCTACCTCTTTAGAAAGATTGATTCCATCAAGATCGGAGGAAGGGGCAACGTCACCACCAGCATAGAGGAGATCAAAATGATAAGCGTAGGTATTATAAGCACTGATAATAAGGAAAAAAACGGCTAACAAAAAACTTTTTTTCTGCATCTTTCACTCTCCTTTTAGGTAAACTACAATTACATTGTCCTGAACTTAAAAATAACAGTAGCTCACCTCTGTTAACACGTAAAAAAACAGAACGCTATTGTTTTATTGCTTTTTTAATGATTTTTTCTCAAACAGTTCCTTTGGTGATTATACGGCTCTTCATAACAGGGCCAACCACCTCCGAAATGCTCGTATCGAAAAACCAGTGGCAAACTACCTTTTGATTCACCGGCGACTTCAATGCATCCTTTGGCGGTGTTGCAGTACTATGGGGCTTTCCGCAACTTGAGCACGTAACTGATCACGGGTACTTTATCTTTGCACAATTACTCTTTCCCGAATACTCTGAACTCTATTTCGTGCAAAAGGCAAAAGGCAAAAGGCTTTACCTTTCACGGTACTTCTTCACACCTTCCCTGTCTAATTCTGTCGTTTTTTCTGACAATTTTTACAGATGCCATCAACTCGAATTTCCACTTTCTCAATCTGCCCAGGATAGGTCCTCAACAAAGGGGTAAGGTCAGCAGTTACACTCTCTGGACTGAGACAGTCCATCTGACCACAGAGCGTACAGTAAAAATGCGCATGCCGCTTATGGTGTTCATTGGGAGCAATACCGTAGTAAAAAGCCCTGCCACCAGAGCTTATACGCTCCACCACGCCATGCGCCACCAAGAGATCAAGGATTCGGTAGACTGTCACACGGTTGATGGAACTGGTACGCTCCAAAATGGTGTAGATGTCGCCTGCAGAAAGCGGGAAGCTGTTGTTGCCGATAATCTCCAGAACCTGGACACGGTTTGCCGTTGTCTCAAGCGCTGCATCGGTCAACAAATGTTTATAATTGCATTGGTTACACATAAGGCCACCTGTACTGATTACTTATGCCATATTCATGCTCTAGTTCGTGCAATGCGTACTTTGTCTCCAATCAGGGAAAGCAGAAAAGCGACCCCTGAAACCAGGATAATCGTAGCACCTGAGGTCAGGTTGTACTGGTACGAAAGCCACAATCCAGTCAGTGTAAAGACTGCCCCCAGTACGCTGGACGCCACCATCATCTGAACAAGTGATTTGGCATACTTTTCTACCATGAATGGGGGGATTGTCAGCAGGGCAATGACTAGAATAAGACCAACAACCTGGATGACCAGCACCACAGTGACAGCCAGCATTCCAATCAGGACAAAGTACAATTTTTTTACCTGCACCCCCCTGATCCGGGCAAACTCCTCATCATAGGACATGGCCAGCAAGTCCTGATAAAAGTACGTGACCAGGCTAATCATGGTGATACCGATCAACCCCATACAGTAGAGGTCTGAGCTGGGCACAGCGAGAATACTGCCAAACAAATAGCTCATTAAATCCACGTTATACCCTGGAGTCAGATCAACCAATATGATACCAAAAGCCATGCCAAGGGCCCATATCACGCCGATGATGGTGTCAGCCCGGTGCTTCATTGTGTAGCTCACTGCAGCCATGACCATGGCAGCAAACAGGGAAAACCCCATGGTGCTGGGCAGGTAGGGCCATTTAAAAAAAGAGGCCAGCCCGATACCACCGTATGCGGCGTGGGCAATGCCGCCTGAAAGAAAGACGATTCGGTTGACCACCACCAGGGTACCCATAATGCCGCAGATAACCGAGGCCAGCAGGCCTGCAGCAAGCGCATTTCGCATAAATTCAAATTGCAGGGCTTCAATCATGGGGTTGGTCCTTATGTGGTGATAAGACTCTGTGCGGCAGGCCATGGGCCACCAACTCTACCGGGCAAATCTCCTCAGCAGAACAAGGGTACATGGTCTCCAGCATGGCATCGGTTATTTCGGCCTGATCATGATAATGAAGCTTTTTATTAACGCATGCCACTGACTTGACAAAGCGGGATATGACCAGCAGGTCATGGCTCACCACTAATATAGTAATATCCTGGTTCAGCCGCTGGAGAAGCTGATAAAAATCTGTCTGTCCCTTGGTGTCGATGCTGGCGGTTGGTTCATCCAGCAAAAGCAACCTGGGCTCCGTCACCAGAGCCCGGGCAATAAAGACCCGTTGACGCTGACCTCCGGAAAGGGCGCCGATTTTCTTATCAGCATAGGCTTCCATACCCATACGTTCCAAGGCCTTGAGGGCATCTCGACAATGCGCTGCAGATCGCCTGGTAAAGCGTTTTTTAGGGTCAATCTTTCCCATCAACACCACATCCATGACCGTAACAGGAAAGTTCCGGTTCAGATGGACATCTTGTGGCACATAGCCTATGCACGCTGAAGCATCCCGGGGAGGTTGCCCTTTGATGAGAATCCTACCTCTATCCGGGGTCAGTAATCCTAACAGGAGCTTGACTAAGGTGGTTTTACCGCCGCCGTTAGGACCTATGATGGCAACGAAATCCTTTTCCGCAATGGAAAGGTTCACATCCTGTAAAACACAATCGCCGTTATAGGCAAAATCAAGGTTTTGAATATCGATAATCGCCATGTGGGATGTCCAAAGTTCTTATTTCAATGCGGCATGAAATGTATCTGCTATGTGACGCAAATTAGCTATCCAGTCTTCAGCTAAAGGGTCGGCAAAGACAACCTGACCGCCGATCTCTTTTGCTACAACTTTGGCATCCTTGGTGGAAAACTGGGGTTGCGCAAAAATAATTGTAATTTCACTTTTTCTGGCATGCTCAATCAGTTCCTTTAACTGAGCTGGTTTAGGGTTCTTGCCTTCAACCTCAACAGGTATCTGTTGTAACCCATAATCATGGGCAAAGTATCCCCAAGACGGATGAAATACAAGAAACTGTAACCCGGACTTTCCAGAAAAGAGTGTTTTCAGCTCAGCATCCAACTCCTCAAGCTGCACCATGAATGCTGTATAATTTGCAGCATACGCGTCTTTGTTTGCAGGGTCAGCCTCTTGTAATGCTTCTAAAATAATACGGGCCTGGATCTTTACTCGATTTGGCGATAGCCAGATATGAGGATCAAAACCTGCTTTGTGACGGACTTGCTTCGTATGTTCCTCATGGTGATGTGTTGCCATGGTAAGTTTTTCTATACCATGATCGGTGTGGATGACCTTAAGCTTTGGATTGGTTGCAAGAAGTTTGTCCAGGTGAGCTTTTTCAAACTCAACCCCAATGCTGAAGTATACCTTTGCCTTGGCTATGGCAATCATCTGCTGAGGTTTTGGTTCATAGGTATGTGGGCTTGCTCCAGGCCCTACCATGACCTGTACATCAACCAGGTCTTTACCTATTTGCTGCACAAAAAATTTCTGAGGTACAATGGTGACAAATACGGGAAGCTTGTCCAGTGCAAAAGTGGTTACCGGTATGGCACACAGCATGACTAAAAAAATAAAAAAACGAATGGGATTGTACATTTCCTTCCCCTTAAAGATGTATATCGTGAACACAGCGCATGATATGCAAATTAGTTGCATCCAACTATATTGCGAATGGAAAATGATTACAACCTCTGAATCGTGAGAGCAGTGGCCCGCTTTTGAGACTGATTGCGAGTGCGGTTTACCCAAAAACCATTGCCTCCAGTTTGAGATTGAAGAAGAAATAGCGTAAGCCAAAGCTTTGAATCAATGCAGCAGTGAAACATCCAGGGTTTTTAAGGATTGTTGTTACGCTACATTGGAAACCTGACGCTGATAACGCCGAGTGGTAGGGGAAGCAATCTTGAGTGAGGACTGAGCATCACAAGATTAAAAACAATAATCAGGTCAAAAGAATTTTGGGAAAACCTCCAACTAAAAAAAGACCGTAGTGGTCATAAAAAAACTAAATCATGCTGATTGGTTGTTACTTTTCTACACCCTTTTATTGACGATATTGTTGAAGATGTGGTATGGACTCTCGACAATGTTACCGTACCAAACGCCGACGTAATGCAGAACCAGGACAATGTCCACGGGCCTCTAGCTGAACGGGCTTTCAATTTTATGAAAAACTGGAAGTTTTAAAGGAAGCGATGGTGCGCAGTCAACATGCCCTGATTGTGCGTTTGACGTTTACTACGATCGCTACGTTGCTCATTGAAATGGCTGGCTTTCGCCGTCAAAATCACAATGAACGACCTAAACAACTTGGACTGATTGGGAATGCAACGTAACTTGTCGAAAATCCAAAAAACGAGCAGGGTTTTAAAGGCTTGCCGCAATGGGTGTGACCGAAAACGGCGACAATCTTGAGAGAGCACTGAGCGTCACAAGATTAAAAACAAAAATCAGGTCAAAGCAATTCTGGGAATCTCCAACTCAAAAAAACGGCAGTAGTGTTCATAAAGTAGCTAAATCACGCTGCTCGTTTGTTACTTTTCAACCCTTATGCTGCCGATTCAGCTAGGTGCTATTCCTGCTACCTATGCCAACGTTGATACTCTGATTAAATGTGTCGGGGGTGAACTGGAAACGTCTATTGAGGAAGGTAGAGGACATTTTGTAACGAGGTATCGAAAATTTTATCTTGAATATAAGACAGAAGCGCTCTGGTTACGGGGGAAAGGAGAGAGCCGGAATAGTTAAAGGTACTGAACTGCCCATTTACCAATGTTTGCATGAAAATACGGAGAGCACAGGTGGAAAGTGTTAGGTTACAAATGATTGATAGAGAGGGGAGCATGGTCGTTGATGAAGATGAAATCGATCTTGTCGATCTGTTTCTGATTTTATGGAATCGCAGAAAACTGATTCTGTCGATTTTTGTCTTATTCGTTATTTCAGGACTTGTTTTTTGTTTCGGAAAAGTAGATAAATATAGCTATGTTACAACATTTGAGATAGGAACGTTACTGTCTGGGTCGAAAGATGCGATTAAACGGTTGAATGTTGAGTCGCCAGATACGGTGAAGGTTAAACTTGATCAGGTCTATATCCCCAGGGCAATAAAAAAGCAGCAAGATCAGAATGGTGAAATGTATCGTGCCTCCAGTATGGTGCAAAAAAATAGCAATATCATTACCATTACTTCTGTAGGGCCTGATACGTCTGAGAAAAAAATTATTCAGTTGCACCGTGAGATATTTCAACCTTTGATTGACAACCATAAACTTTTGGTTGCTACAGGGAAGAATGAATACGAAATAAGGGCCGTGAGGGCAAAGCTAAAACTAAAAGAGCTTACTGACCCTAACATATATTCTGTTGATGAAAAAATCATGGAAGGTGATATCGGCAGGGCTGAGGCTCAGGTTGTAAAGCTAAATGATGAACAGTCCCTGCTTGTTGCAAATAAAAAGCGCCTGACTGAAACACAGGTAATCCTAAAAGAACAGATTGCAAGGATTGAGAAAAATCTGGATCAGGTATACAGGAATCGTACAAAGGCAGCCACTGAAGTTGATGATGAAACGAAGGCTCTGACGTTTCTTATGGTAAATAGTCAGATCGAGCAAAACGAAAAACTTCTTATTTCACTGAAAGAACGGGCATATGTAAAGATAGAGAATCAGAAACAGCTTCTTGGCAACCAACTCGCTCAAAATAGTCGTGATATGGGGTTGCAGAAAGATAAAATCGCCGAACTTAAGAGTAGCTTGGTAAAGTTGCGTGCTCAGCGTGAGAATGATATCAATAATCAGAAGAGTGTTATTGAGGAGATCAAAAGGAAAGTCGATTTTTATCGGGACAGCGAGTTGTTGGGGTTGGCACAGAAGTCGCTGGAAAAAGAAGGTCCGGGAATATTGATCATTCTGAGCTTATCCATTGTTCTTGGAGGAATAGCTGGTGTGTTTCTGGCGTTTGTTGTTGAGTTTTTAGGGAAGGTCTCCCAGAAGAGTTCTGAGCAAAATGTGTGACTAAACAACCGACCCCAAAGGGGCCAGTATTGGTTACAGTTGCAAAAATGAGGGTTACCAGTTTTGATGTAGGTGTGAACCAAATAATCAAAACTATAGGAGGTAACCCTCATGTTACAAAGTAACGAACGTATCATAAAAAACAAGGTTGGATTGCTTAATCTCGCAGAAGAACTCTCCAATGTCTCAAAGGCTTGTAAAATAATGGGCCTTTCCAGAGAGACTTTTTATTGACACAAAGTAGCTGTGGAACAAGGTGTGTCGATGCCCTTATTGGCCAGAACAGGCGCAAACCCCAACGTCAAAAACAGAGTTGATGAACTCACGGAAGAAGCGGTTGTAGCATATGCAACAGAACAACCACTCACGGACAGGTAAGGGCAGCAATGAACTCAGGAAACGAGGTGTTTTTATCTCATCAGATGGCGTAAGGAGTGTCTGGCTCAGACATAGTTTACCCATCTTTAAGGATCGGCTCAGGGTTCTTGAAGAGAAAATGGCTGGAAAGTCTGATTCTCACTGAAGCGCTGGTCCAGGCACTTCTGGAGAATTTGTGGGTAACAGGGGTTCCCTGTGAAAACTGTGCGGGGCACTAACCCCATGCTATTGCGTGGCAGCTAGCAGGAAGTAAGCAGATGGTAAAGGCCAAGCCCGCTACGTGGGTGCTTTGCAGCATTGACAACCTGCTTCCTTCCCGCTGCACCTGCTGGTACCAATGGCGGAGAAACGCCATTTTTACCTTCGGCAAAGGAACATGAAATTGATTATCAAAACGAACATCCTTTTCATGAATGAAAATTGTTTACATATTAATTGGTTATTAGCGTCATGGCTAATTTCTACCCACTGATTCTGCGGAGTAACCGAAAAAGTTTGCACGAACAATCCGGGACAGGAGAATCTTATTCTTAACTATTTTCGGGCGAAAAAAGAGTACTCGTCCGGGATCGTTGAGGGCTTCAATAACAAAGCGAAACTGACAGTCAGAAAATCCTATGGATTTTATAGCGATAAACTGAGGAAAATCGCGTTATATCATGGCTTGGAAACTCACCTGTTCCTGAGTTCACCCACATAGTTGTCTGAAGACGCTGTTTTTCAGGGATAGTCAAACTTTTGTGGCCTCCCTGCAAAACCAGGGGGGATCTAAAAGATATTATTGAAGTCTCCTGAACTGCATATGCCTGTTTCAGCACAGTTATTGTTATGAGAGTAACTATGATATACTTCTATCTCTGTAGGAGTAAAAAACATACCAATTGAAATTTTGGACGATACGTATCCCATGAATATTATCATCCATAAATTAGGGTTAGACTGGCTAATCATCGCTAATATTTTGTTGACTTCTATCTATAGCCCTTTTATTTCAGACTTGTCTCTGATTCATATCCTTTCAGCAGGATTTTCTGTAGTAGTGGTGTCTCTGGCAATTGTAGATACGTTACTGTACAAAAAAATTAAGTGGTATCATCTCCTTTTATTTTTTTGTATGGTGTATTTTATAGTGCTCACCTTGGCCTATGCGGCCATGGGGAATGGGGTGAATGCACTTGTAAGGGCATATCTGCCCTTTTTTTATCTGCCATCCTTTGCGCTTGTAATTCTATGCCTGAACGAAAATCATGCTCAAAAACTGCTGAAAGCTCTATTGTTTTTAGGTGTTGTTGAGTCCTTTTCTATAATACCGTTTTTTATTGAACTTAAATTGGGGAGGATTCCTTATTGCCGCTTTACAGCATACTCTGACCTTTCTCATACTCCGATATTTTTGATGGCGTTACCGCTGTGTTATTGCCTACTCAAAAAATGCCGGTATATAGCGGTTGCTGCTATCATGCTGGCGATATTTTTTACGCAGTCCAAAGGCCAGATATTGCTAGGTTTTTTTGCATTGGTGGTTTGCGAGATGTTTTCTTTAAGAAGCAGGGTAATACTGCTATTCAAGTTGATATTAATTGTAATATTGTGCGCTCTTCCATTCTTTGCTTACGAAAACGTCATAGCCAAGAGATTTGCTAATATAGGAGGTGAGACTACATTACATCGTCTCGTAGAAATACAAAAGGCAGTCGAAATCTTCCAAGAAAGTCCACTGATCGGAGGCGGGCCAAATGTCCAGTTTGACATAACAGGACTTAAAACAAGTGTGGAAGAGGGAGGGCAGAGGTACATTCATAACTTGATCATGTATATATTGGCGACGGGAGGAATTATTGGATGTATGTTTTACTCTTTTCCTTACATGGTTATTATGGCAACTAGAAAAAGTCTAATTCAGAAGTATATCTTGGTTAGTTTGATAAGTACGTTCGGATACTTGTTGGTCAGTGCTACATTTAAGTCCATTCAAACAAATATGTTTTTGGGAATCTTGCTGGGATGCTACGCAACATTTGGAGGTTTGGGAAGAAATGAGCATAAGATTTTTTATTAATTCCACAGCTATCGTTGCCTATTCTAAAGCATCCGGTTTGTTCCGGGATATGGTGATCGTTTTTATGTTTGGCTTGTCAGAAATATCTGATGCTTTATTTTTTTGCATGACATTTATCATGCTCTTTCAGTTGGCCTCATACCAAGGTAATGTCAATATTTTGGGTAATCACAAAAAGTTATATGGTTTTTATCGATGGATAAGTAGAAAAAGAATATTCGTTTCTACCCTTTGTTTGTTTTGTGCGGCATTGTCTGGGATATTTTTCAAACCATTGATGACTTTTGGTGTCAGTCTACTGAATAGCTATCTGATCTGTTTTTTGCTATTGATTCCATTTTCATTTGCGATAGGGATAATTGCCTCCTTCAAAATGCTTGAAGGTGACAGGAATTACCCTGTTGTTGTAGTATCAATACAAAACACTATTGTCCTTTTTTTTTCTGCAATTTTTTATTTTAGACTTGATCATCAATACATTTTTTTGGTGTGGTTTCTTGGTTGCACGGGAGTTTTTTTATGTCTGAAGCCGCCTGAACCCTTAAATGCAAAAAATGTAGAAAATATCACGATAAGATCATCGGAGTTGGTATATTCCTTTCTTTCTCCCGTAGTGATGTTTTCTATCGTATTGAGCGAAAGATGGTTTTATTCGAGTGTAGAAGGTAGCGTTGGCTTGATTAAAGTCTTGGAAACTGGAGCTATGGCTGTTATTTTTTTGCTAGAAGTTGCCTTTCTTAATCCGGTTCTTGCTCGGATTGCACAAGATAAAGAACTAAAAACAATTGATAAACGTAAGGCAATGTTGACAGTTTTCAAAAAAGTTTTTCCCTTTGGAGCAGCACTAATGGCTGGGTTTATTATAGTGATTACCGTTTTTAAAAATCATTCGTTGCTACCTTTCGATATTTCTAGCGAAGTCAGCCAATTCTTTATTGTTCTTTCTGCATTATATTTCATTTATTTTGTGACTGCTATAATCAGGGATTATGTAGAGAGGTATTATTTTCTATGTGGGCAACCTAGTTTGGTGTTTACATCAAATATCTTTGTGCTGATGTTAACGTTAATAATCAATTTTATGCTCTTGGGCATGGCCCCTCTTTCCATAGCTGTTGTGGCGATTATATTGATGGCTAGCAAGGATGTTTTTTTGATTGCTAGTGTTTATAGAAAGGTGATTGCTTAATGAGTAACAAGTTGTTGTGGATTTTTATTAAGTTGATGTTTTTTTTTGACAAAATTCATTTTTCCTTTTTTGCAAAATGCGTTTCGTTTTTTATTCGAATATTATTTTCTGCCCAAATTCCTCCAGGAATAAAAGTTGGAGAGGGAACCGTTTTTGGATACGGAGCATTGGCCGTTGTCCTACATAAGGATTCTGTTATTGGGGCCAATTGCCGGATTGGTAGTGGGGTTACTTTAGGGAGTCGTAATCCGGATATTGGTGCTCCTACTATAGGAAATAACACCTTTATTGCCACAGGTGCTAAGGTTTTAGGTGGGATTCATATTGGTAGGGATTGTGTGGTAGCTGCCAATGCTGTAGTACTTGAGGATGTTCCTGATCAAAGTATTGTCGCAGGAATTCCAGCCAAAGTAATCAAATCTGATATTGATATCTCACTCTATAACGAAAGTTTTTATCAATAGTTTTAGGAGGAAACATGTGCGGAATTGCTGGGATTATTACACCTCCATTGCGAAATAAAGACAGTTTAGATATTGTCAAAATTATGAGTTTCATGCTGGAAAAAATTGCCCATAGAGGGCCAGATGGAACTGGTATTTGGAATACGGAAACGGGAAACGTAGTGCTAGGCCACAAACGGTTAGCAATTGTTGATTTAAATTTGAATGCGAATCAACCCATGGTTAGGGATAATGGCTATTATTCAATCGTCTTCAACGGCGAGATATATAATCACCGAGAGTTGAGGACTTCTTTAGAAGAACTGGGCGCACGGTTTGAAACCGATCATTCAGATACGGAAACACTGATTGTGGGTTATAAGTACTGGGGCCTGAGCGCTCTGCTTGAAAGAGTGAACGGGATGTTCGCTTTTTCCATTTATGATCGTTTAGAAAGCAAGTTAATCTTGGTTCGTGATAGGGTAGGAATCAAGAGTCTCTATTACTGCTTTGTTAATAATCATTTTCTTTTTTCGTCCGAAATAAAAGCTATTTTTGCCAGTGGTTTGATACAACCGGAATTCAACGAGACCTGCATGAATCAGTATCTGGCTTGTCGCTCAGTACAAGCACCTGATACCCTATTCAAAGGAATCAAGAAACTACAATCAGCTACTGCTTTGATCATAGATTTGAATACGCTGGATCAATCACAGATAGAATATTGGAATCCCCTTAATCAAAATGTTGATGCAGGCATTAAAAGTGAAGGGGACTTGGAAGAAGAGCTATCATCTCTGATAAACTCCTCTCTTGACTATCGGTTGGAAGCCGATGTCCCGGTAGGTATGTTCCTATCTGGAGGTGTTGATTCTAATTACCTGCTTAGTCAGTTGGTACGGAAAAGAGAGGGCATTCAGAGCTTTACAGCATCTTTCCGAGATAATCAGGGCTACGATGAGTCAGCTGATGCTTTTGCTATGGCGTCAAGGTTTGGCGTTAAATTTAACGATATACCCATTAATTCAGACAATTACATTCGCATCTTGGAAAAGATGATTTATTTTCAGGAAGAGCCCATTTCGGCGCCTGTTTGCGTGCCTGTTTATTATCTTTCTGAGGCAGCCAAAAATGTGGGCGTACCCGTGATATTGGCTGGCGAAGGAGCAGATGAAATATTAATAGGATATGAAAATTGGATCCGTATTCGGAGATTACAGAAAGTTCTTGATTTTTGGCCCTGTTCCTTTGTAGGGAGCGTAGGCAGATTGCAATCCTTGAGAAGACGTTTCCCGATAACCAGCCCAATAAGAGATTTGCTGTTACGTGCAAGTGACAGCAAGCCACTTTTTTGGGGTGGTGCTATGGAAATGCCAGCAGATTTGCGTTCTGAGTTACTGGAGCGCCCCGCCGAAGAACTGCACGACGCATTGTTTCAGGATGTGGTTGAGCATCACTATAAGGATTTTCTTAATAAACGTGGGAAGTCTGATTTGAGTAATTGGATGACCTATATGGATTTGAAGCAGCGACTACCTGAGCTGATGTTGCCACGTTTGGATAGGATGGGGATGGCTCATTCCATTGAGGGGCGAGTGCCTTACTTAGATCACCGGGTGGTAGAACTTGTTTTTTCTACGCCTGAACCGATTTTGTCAGCTGGGAATACCGGTAAATCATCTCTTAAAAATTTAGCGGCTCCCGAGTTGGGTGACAATTTTGTTTTTAGACGAAAGAAAGGGTTTCTGGCGCCAGTGAGTGATTGGAAAGCTGAGGTTTTCAATCGATATCTTGTTTTTCTGAATTTGTTCGCAGAAAGAACAGGGGTGTTTTCCAAGGCGGGCGTAGAATTAATTTTGGCCGATCAAGGACGGCGATATTTTACTCTGATTAACTTTGTGCTCTGGTACTTAATTTTTATCGAGAATGTTTTAGAGGATGTGGCCCCTAATTTGGCACGATGGGATCAATATTAAGAATATGCGTAATCTGTTGATAGTTGGAGTAGGGCGGTCAGGAACATCGTTATTGCAAAGTATGTTGGCAGCACACCCAGAAATTATCATGATGCCAGAGACCGGCTTTATACGTCGGCACCTGGTTCGAACGGTTTGGTCTCTCGTTTCGGCCAATAGTTTAAAGCGGCTGAAAGGCGATGTGTATTTGAAGCGTTGGGGAAAGGATGGTGTGCTACCCGATTTGACAAATGGTAGCTTCAGTGAGGGCCCATTAGTCCATGTGTATCAAACTGCGGTCAAAAAATACAGCGAGAGTAGTGGCAATAGCAATGTCGCTTATGTCGGAGACAAAGACCCTAAGATGATAGAGGTATTACCGCACCTAGATGACATAATCACAGACTATAAGATTGTGCACATCATTAGGGATCCTAGAGATGTCTTCCTTTCGAAGAATAAGGCCGCTTGGTCCAAAAGACAATCCGTTATGAAAAAATTGGTTGCGAATGCTGCACAATTGCGTATAGCAAATAATTTTAAACGTTCTAACAATAAAATCTTTGAAGTAAAGTATGAAGATTTACTGATGAATCCGTGTGAAGTATTATCTGATATCTGCCTGTTTTTAGAAATTGTATATGATCCCCAGATGCTCAATTTTCAAGAGAAAGCCAAAGAACTAGTCTCTACGGATGAAATGAGCTGGAAGAAGGAAACCATGGGGCCTTTGTTGAAAAATAACTTTTCCAAGTGGCGAGAGGAGTTAACAGCCGAACAGTGTGATTTAATTGAAAAGTGTTGTGGTTTAGCCATGGAGAAAGGTAACTATGATCGCCACACAGAAACGTTACCCTGGTACCTACGAGTGAAGAACATAATCTATTCTGGAGTTGTCAACTGTTTGGCAATAATTTACGCTTTTAAAGCTTCAAAGTTATACCGGGCTAGGTAGGCGCTGATGCAGACCGTAGGTCGTATTTTATATGTTGATCCCAGACGGCTGTTGAAAGCCAAAGGTTACGCATTATATCAGAGCGTGGATCAGGGCGTGTCTTGGTGCAAGTTGTTGGATGTTCCCACCTCGCCTGTCAATCGAATATTGTCAGGGACAACGTTGTATCGAAGACTGTTACGTAAAGGTATTTACAAACTGATTCCTGCGGAAAACAAGTTTTTTTTGTTTTGTGATAAAAATCTATTTTTGTTGGATGAATCGTATTTACTGAAGCCTATAGGAACGCTTTCAGGTTCCAGACCGCTGTACCCGTGTTATCACAAGCAGAAGTTGTATTATGGCGAATACAAGAGAAATACTGACCGAAAATCAATCAGAATACTGTGTTTCGATTTGCATACTGAATCTTGGACGGTGCCCATGGCATTGAACGGGATTAGACACATTCATGGTATCTTTAAAGACCCATATTTAGACCGTTTATGGATAACCACTGGTGACTTGGACCACGAATGCAAGATTATGTACTCGGACGATGAATTCCAATCCTTATCCGTTTTCTTAGGTGGTAGCCAGAAATACAGAGCGATTTATCTGCATTTCAACCAAGATTCTATTACTTACGGCACTGATGCGCCGAATTCTACCAATCATATTTTTACTATTAGCCGTACCGATAAATCAGTTTTGAATGAGACTCCGGTGGGCGGGCCGGTGTTCTATGGGGCACGTTCAGGTGGTGTCAAGATTTTGACAACTGCTGTTGAGCCCAGTAAGGTGAACACCAGTCCGTACATGGAGATTTGGTGCTCTTCCTTTAATGGAGAGTGGACTTTGAAGGAGAGGGTTAAAAAAGATTGGCTACCTAAAAAATTGTTCCAATACGGACATATCGCTCTTCCTGACGGAGAGGGCTTAGACTCGGTTTTTTTATATACCCCCGTAGCAGGGAAAAATGACAATAGGGTCGTGATCCATGCTGAATAAAATGCAAAAAACGTTCCTGTATATCAATACGTTAAAGCATCTTAAATTTATTCAGATTGTTGACCGCTTGAGGCGCAAAGTGCGAAAAAATGATTTGCAACCTGAACAGGCGTGGGGGGTGCGCAAGGGGTGCAACGCTTGGGTAGAAAATCGAATTCTTCCCTCACGCAGTAACGGTGAATTTAGCTTTATTTTCCTCAATGAGTGTGGTGTTGTAACAGGTATTGAGAGTTGGAATGATCCTGCCAAAGAAAAACTGTGGTTATACAACCTCCATTATTTCGAGGATCTAGTATCCGTAGATGCAGAGTCAAAGTATACTTGGCATCAAGATTATATTAATAGCTGGATTAACCAGAATCTTGTTATGACTGGTAATGGCTGGGAGCCTTATCCCAGTTCTTTGAGGATTGTTAACTGGATAAAGTTCTTTTTAAATGGTGCAGAATCCCAGCGCCATTGGCTGGATAGTTTGTACCTACAGGCCCATGTGCTTTATCAGAATTTGGAATACCATCTTCTCGGAAATCATTTGCTGGCGAATGGTAAAGCTCTTATTTTTGCCGGACTCTATTTTGAGGGCGCATTTGCATATAAATGGTTAAAAAAGGGCTTGGCTATTTTGAATGAGCAACTGGATGAGCAAATTATGCCTGATGGTGCTCATTTTGAATTGTCTCCAATGTATCATTGTCTCGTTCTGTTTGATTTACTTGATGTCCTTAACTTGTTCAATGAATACCCCATCGAACTCACCAAAAAAACATACTGTTTATGTCGGAGTAAAGTGAAATTGATGCTCCGTTGGTTGTCTAGGATGATTCATCCCGATGGGCGAATATCTTTTTTTAATGACGCTGCCTTTGGAATTGCACCGGAGCCAAAGGTTCTGGATCTCTATTCGCAATCTTTGGGAGTCACTTCTTCATTTTTGGCGCCTGTGGTAGAAGTTAGATGTGTCAAGTGCTATTCATGGGAGAATTCCGGTTATCTCAGGCTTGAGGGGAGTGGGGCCGTAGTGCTATTGGATTGTGCCAACGTAGGCCCCGATTATATTCCTGGCCACGCTCATGCTGATACTTTGTCTTTTGAGATGTCTCTTTTTGATCAACGTCTGTTTGTTAATTCTGGAACCTCCTGCTATGGGGTTAGTGAAGAGCGGCTTTATCAGCGAAGTACGGCAGCGCATAATACTATCGAAGTCGACGGGGAAAATTCTTCAGAGGTATGGGGTGGTTTTCGTGTTGCGCATCGTGCAAAACCGCAAAATTTGCAGATCTGTGAGGACAAAAAGGGAGTGACTGTTGCGTGCTCACATGATGGGTACCGGCGTCTGCGTAGGGATATAACACATCGCCGGCAGTGGGATTTTGCGACAAAGGAAATGATCATTACGGATCATTTATCAGGGCGATTTGTAAATGCTAAGTTCAGACTATTTTTTCATCCACATGTAAAAGTTACAATAGATGGTGAAAGAACATTGATTGCTACCTTGGTGAACGGGGAGACTGTGACTATAGTTGTTTCCGGTGCAGATCATATTTCTCTTGAAGAGTCCATGTGGTACCCAGAGTTTGGTCTTGCTATACCGAATAGATATCTTCTTGCTGAGTTTACTGATTCTAAACTTGAAACTTTTATATCCTGGTGATTATTTTTGAACGTTTTAATCTTGAGTTTTTATTATACTCCTGACCTTTGTGCCGGGTCTTTTCGCACTTCTGCACTTGTAGAAGCCCTGTACGATCAGTTACCTGAAGGTTCGCACGTTGAAGTAATTACAACTCTGCCTAATCGATATAGTAGCTTTTCCAGTGACGCTCCCGAGTTGGAAGAGTCTCCTTTTCTAACCGTTCGACGGGTAAAGTTACCATCTCACCAAATTGGAATGGTTGATCAGGCAAAGGCTTATTTTGCATATGTTCGTTTTGTAGTGAAACGTGTGAAAAAGAGCAGGTCTCAATATGATCTTGTTTTTGGAACCTCTTCACGCTTGATGACAGCTGCTTTGAGTGCATTTGTGGCTCGTTGGAAGAAAGTCCCCTTGTTTTTAGATATAAGAGATATTTTTGTTGATACGATAAAAGATGTTTTATCTTCGAAAATGGCTCTAATTGTAAAACCATTATTTTCGTGCCTAGAAAAGTGGACAATTTTATCTGCGGATCATGTCAATCTCGTGTCTGGTGGGTTTGAAGATTATTTTAAGGCTCGATACCCAAAAAAAAGTTTTTCTTATTTTACCAACGGAATTGATGCCGAGTTCTTATTGAAAAACAATAATATTTCTAATCCTTTCGACGAATCGTTACCAGTTGTTTTGTATGCAGGAAACATTGGAGAGGGGCAAGGGTTGCACAAGATCATTCCTGAATTAGCTAAAAGATACAGTGGCAGATTGGTATTCTATCTAATTGGTGATGGTAGCCGTCGAAAACAGTTAGAAGAGAGGCTAGCAGAAGGGAAATGTAATAATGTGAAGCTGCTGGAACCTGTTAGTAGAGATCGATTACTCGAATTATATCAGCAAGCAGATATCTTGTTTTTGCATTTAAATGATTACGATGCTTTTCGTAAAGTTCTTCCTTCAAAATTGTTTGAGTATGGGGCTATGGGCAAGCCGATTTGGGCGGGAGTATCCGGATATGCTGCAAATTTTGTGATAGAGGAAATATCTAATGCCAATGTGTTTGCCCCGTGTGATACTGATGAGGCTGAAAAAGCTTTTAAAACCCTTAAGTTAATAAAAATAGAGCGTGATAAGTTTTGCCAGAAATTCTCGCGATCTAAAATTATGTCCCAAATGACTGGTTGCATGATTGATGTCTGTACAAAGAAGATGGAAGGGCGGATATGAGTATTTTGGTAACAGGCTCAACAGGGTTTGTTGGATATCACTTGGTAGAGCGTTTGAAAAACGAGGACAAAGATGTTTTTTGTGCTATGCGGGGATCACCTTCATCAAATACATCAATCATGATTCCAGACATTAACGGCGATACCGATTGGTCTCACTGCTTTGAGTCTGTTGGTTCCGTTATCCATCTGGCTGCCCGTGCTCATATCATGGACGATGGTGTCAATGATCCTTTGGCTGAGTATCGACGAGTCAATGCCGAAGGAACGCTCAATCTCGCCAGACAGGCGGCTGCCAATGGTGTCAGGCGATTTATTTTTTTGAGTAGTATCAAGGTTAATGGTGAGCAGACAGAACCGGGCAAACCATTCAAAGAAACTGATATACCACAGCCAGAAGATGCTTATGGCCTTTCGAAAATGGAGGCGGAGCAAGGACTGCTTAAGATTTCACAGGAAACGGGACTTGAAGTGGTTATTATCCGCTCACCTCTTATTTATGGTTCTGGAGTGAAAGGAAATTTTAGAAGTCTGATGAGTTGGGTTGGCAGAGGAGTCCCTTTACCGTTTGGATCTTTTGATAACAAGCGCAGCTTGGTTGGAGTAGGGAACCTGACGGATTTACTTGTTCGCTGTATAGATCATCCTGCGGCGGCAAATGAGGTTTTTTTTGTTTCAGATGGTGAGGACCTGTCCACGACTGATTTGCTCAAGAAAGTTGGGCGCGCAATACGTAGACCTGCACGATTAATTCCTGTTCCATCTGGTTGGCTAGCTTTTGCTGCCAAGTGCGCAGGGAAAACGCAATTGTCGCAAAGGTTATGTGGCAACTTACAGGTTGATATTTCCAAGGTACGGACTCTCCTTGGATGGAATCCTCCTTTTTCTATTGATGAGGGGTTGCGTCAGGCTGCTGAAGGTTTTTTTGATAAACGAGCTCCGAAACCACCCTTGCTTGTTCGTTTTTTTGATCTGCTGTTCTCATCTGTCGGTTTGTTTATCTGCATGCCAGTTTTGACTGTTATTTATATGATCGGTCTTTTTGATACGGGGGCTCCATTGTTTTTTCAGCAACGGGTAGGGCGTAACAAAAAAACATTTACTCTGGTAAAATTTAGAACCATGAAGGTTGATACGGCTTCAGTTGCAAGCCATTTAGCTAGTGTATCTTCAATTACCAGATTTGGTCATTTTTTACGACGTTCCAAAATAGATGAATTGCCACAATTGTGGAATGTGCTCAAAGGGGAGATGAGTCTGGTTGGGCCACGCCCCTGTCTGTTGAGCCAAAAGGAATTGATTGAGGAACGAACTGCTCGTGGAGTTTATGATGTTCGTCCTGGTGTGACTGGTTTGGCCCAGGTCAGTGGCATTGATATGTCAACACCAAAGCTATTGGCAGAAACAGATAAAAAAATGATAGAGACTTTGACTCTCTCTGCATATTTCTCATATATAATACAAACTGCGACCGGTAAGGGCGCAGGTGATCGGGTTGTGAAATAGTTGGGAGATTATGTTTTTTTGAGTGGGATATGGATAATTTTTTTTATAGAAGGCGATCTTACATCATTTTTTTTATGACGAGCCTGATCATTGTCGGATCTTTGCTGCTGGCTTATGCTTTCAGGTTCGATTTTTCCATTCCAGCAGGGTACAGGGGGCGTATTCTTTCTTTGCTTCCTGTTGTTCTTGTAATTAAGCTTGTTGTTTTTTGGCAATTCGGCTGTTTTAAGGGCTGGTGGCGTTATGTCTCCATGCCCGATCTGGTACAAATCGTTAAAGCCAATTTTTTCGCATCACTTATTTTCGTTGTTTATGCAGTTGCTGTTTATCGTCTTGACAAGGTTCCCCGTATTGTTCTGTTGCTCGATGGCATCTTTTGTTTCCTTATTATCAGTGGGATCCGTTTTGCTACACGCGCCTTTCGAGAACAGTATTTTCCATTAGTTCAGGGAACTGAGCTTCAGCATACGCGTGTTTTGGTTATTGGTGCCGGTGATGCTGGTCAGTTGATTGCACGTGAAATTCGCTCAAACCATCATCTAAATCTGTCGATTGTCGGTTTTTTGGATGATGATCCAGTAAAGCGTAAAGGGGCCTTTCAAGGGGTTGCTGTCCTTGGAGGGTGTAAAGATCTCGCTAGTGTTGCTCACGATTATACTATCGACGAAATTATTATCGCGATCCCCTCTGCAACCGGAGCGCAGGTTAAAAAGATCGTTGCGTATTGTCAGGCAGCAAATGTCAAATACCGTATCCTGCCCGGGGTTGGTGAACTCATAGATGGACGTGTGTCTGTGCAACAGATACGCAATGTTGATCTTGACGACCTCTTGGGTCGCGAACCTATCCATTTGGATGAAACTCAAATCAGTAACTACATCGAAGGTAAACGCGTTCTTGTCACTGGTGCCGGAGGCAGTATTGGTAGTGAGATTTGCCGTCAGGTGGCACGTTTTAACCCGCATAAGTTAATTTTATTCGAAAATGCCGAAACGCCGCTCTTTCAGATTGAACAGGAGCTTATTCAGTCTTTTCCTTATCTTAATGTTGTGCCGATTATTGGTGATGTACGAAACAAGTCACGGGTTAATGTTATTTTCAATGAGCAGATGCCTCAGGTTGTCTTTCATGCGGCGGCCTACAAACATGTTCCGATGATGGAGAACAACCCTGCTGAAGCGGTCAATAACAACATCCAGGGAACGCGTCTGCTGGCTGACGCTGCCGATCGCTTTAAAGTTGAGAAGTTTGTCATGGTCTCGACCGACAAAGCTGTATGTCCTGCCAATGTCATGGGATCGACCAAGCGCGTCGCTGAGCTTTATGTTCAGTCTCTGAACAGATTGAGTCGGACCAATTTTGTGACCACTCGTTTTGGCAATGTCCTTGGCAGTAACGGCAGTGTAATTCCGACTTTTAAAGAACAGATTGCCAAAGGTGGACCGGTGACTGTGACCCACCCGGAGGTAACCCGTTTTTTCATGACAATTCCCGAAGCAACTCAGTTGGTTTTGCAGGCCGGTAGTATGGGTAACGGTGGCGAGATTTATTTGTTTGATATGGGGGACCCGGTTAAAATACAGGCCCTTGCCGAGGAGTTGATTAAACTGTCCGGATTTCAGCCATTTGAGGATATAGATATTATCTATACTGGATTGAGACCTGGTGAGAAGCTGTATGAGGAGTTGCTCCTCAATGATGAAGGGGTGCTTCCCACGACGCACGATAAGATCTGTATCGCCCGCTCTGCGCCGCCGGAGCATCAACGTTTGGTAGCGGAAATCGAGGCATTGGTAGGAGATGCTAAGGCACTCAACCTTGATGGTGTACGCGAGAAATTGAAGCAACTGGTTCCAGAATATTCGCCTGCTAAGAACAAGACTTCGGCCAAGGTAATTCCGCATCCGGTAACTGTGACACTTCAGGGGAATAAGGCCTGAAATTGTTTTTTACTTTAGTTTGAGAACTGTGGGTATATTTTACTGTGGTCGAGAACTCAAAACCCCCTAAAATCAGTCTATTAAGTTTTGGGAACTTTTGAAATCGGTCAAAACTTGTAGGCACACGCCTAGCCCGACGTTTGTCAAGCTAGTTGTCGTGTTTCTTGTACTTCATTTTTATAATTCACCAGAGTGGTTGGACTTTGGGAGTAGCATCATGAACTGAGATGGTAAAGGCCAAGCCCAAGGGTACTCCGCTGCTGGGGGTTAAAATGAAAAAACAAGACCTCGGCGCAAAGCCAGTTCCAGTGGGCCCTGACAAAGAGTGCTGTTTTTCGCGTGTGCCTACGTTACTGCAGTACCTTTTTTAACTGCCTTTACTCCAAAAACTTTGTTAAATCGGTTAATTGAAAGACTTTTGAGGAGAGTTTTTGCACCTTTGGGGAGCTCATTTAATTGGTAAAAACAGTGATCCGGCGTAACAAATTCTGTGGCCTGGATACGGGATACTATCCGCTTGATTTGTGACCATGGTTTATCACACTTCAATTCTGCTATTCGTTCAATGAACAAAGCCAATACACAAATCTTTACATGG
>PDWI01000623.1_pt1 | contig 57221 bp, 59 predicted proteins | sample 1430891 | NCBI WGS metagenome assembly PDWI01 (sample SAMN01162508, study PRJNA174530) | Oral metagenome, whole genome shotgun sequencing project. | biome: Marine environment; feature: Marine mammal; material: Swab sample of the gingival sulcus; isolation source: swab sample of gingival sulcus... | reverse complement strand
CATTGTGGATGTGAATCAGATTCCGGATGAAGAGTTGAAAAAACAGGCCTGGGTGGGCGCACTTTCAATGGGGATGAAGTACATCAGAGAGCAGGAGCTGTCACAACATGCTCTGGAAATATTGGGTCATTTACCAGATATCAAGGATACGACGGCCAAGGAGATGCTGCATCAGCTCATGGTATATCTACTCAATTCTGGTAGTATAAAAGACATTGATGGTTTTCTGGAAAGTGCAGAAGCGCTACCAAAACCGGTAAGGAGTGAACTGATGACATTTGCAGAAAAGCTTGAAGCAAGAGGCGAGGCTCGCGGAAAAGCAGAAGGAAGAATTGAAGGAAAGATTGAAGGGAAGATTGAAGGAAAAATTGAAGGGAAGATTGAAGGGAAGATTGAAGGGAAGGCAGCCTCATTGGAAAAACTGGTAACACTGAAGTTTGGGGAATGTCCGGAGACAACCAGGCAACGGCTTAAGAAAGCAACAGACTCAGAGTTGGATCACTGGCTGGAGCAGATATTGACAGCGAACTCGGTAGAAATGCTTTTTCAATAGGTCTGCTCAATATGCTCTTCGAGGCCGTATCCGCCAGGGCACATTTCCCCTCGGCCTGGCCGTCCGCATGAGGTGGTCTGATGGGCCTGTACACCCCGGTCAAGCAACTTTTTTCATCTGCATCATTTCAGTTTCGTACTGGGCCGGGCTCTTGTACCCGAGATATAAATAAAGCTCGTCCACGTTGTACTGCATCGACAGCTAGTGCAATACTACCTTGTATCTGACAAGAGCATCGCGTTTTATCAAGGCTTTCCAGATAAAATTGTATGGATGAATAAAGTCAGTCGCCCCTTTTTTATTTTCCAGGGGACGCTGGTTGTTGTGCCAATTGAAAATACCTTTTTCCAGGTTATAGACCTCGGCAGCACCTTTGTTTTTAAGTGCTGCCTGAACCTTATCTGCGAGTGCAGAAGACCTCTGGCCAACAGAGCAGTAGAAAACCACCGTTGCGTCCCTGATTTTTTCGCCCAGTTTTCTGATCAAATCAGTTTCATCACTATCGGGTGAAACTCGAACAGCGCCGGGCAAGTGGCTCACTGAATACTCATCGGCTTCACGTACATCCAGAAGAACTGTTTTTTTCGTTGATATTGCGGACAATAAAGCGGTGAGGGCATCGGCATTGATGTGATCCACTGCCGGGTATGCCTGAATGATATCTTTATGAACCTGAACAAGCTCCGTGTTGAATAATGACCAGGCATGGGAGTGAATTGAGCACAGGGATAGCTCGATAATCAATAGTTGGGTATAGAAGACTTTTTTTAGCATGGCTTTTGGTATTGCCTCTGTTCGTTGTAGTGATGAATCCACGGTATTATTTTCTCGATATCCCATTGTGTGTCCGAGCATTTCCTCCGCGTCTTTCGTAAAAGATCCGGTTGGTTGTAAAAAAATAATGCAAGGTGGCTATTATCACGAGTATCACAAGCTGCCGTCGCTCCTGTTCGTTATTATTCGTTTTTGGTTTGAAAAGTGCCTTGTTGCTTTCTATCATAGGAGGCTATGGTTTTATCATCTATAAATAGTCCAACCCTTTTATCAAACAAAAAAAATGGAGCATCGGTTATGACATCAACTTTCAAAAAAACACTGGTTGCCTGTACGCTGGCCTTTTCGGCTGTTTCCGTGCTGGCGGCAGATTTTACCCTGAAAATTCAGTCTTCTGACCCGTCAGGAGACCAGAATTTCCTGATCCAGAAGGAGTGGGCCGAGAAACTGGAAAAGGATTCGAAAGGGCGTCTGGAAATAGACTTGTTACCGGTTGGCAGTATCGTCAAACACACTGAAACCCTGGATGCCATTAAAACAGGCATTATTGATGGCCATTTGACTGCTACAGGTTATTTCTCCGGGAAAGATCCCGCCTTTGGCTTGCTGGGCAATATGGTGGGTGCCTGGTCAGATACCTCGCAACTGCTGGATTATATGAATAATGGTGGTGGTAACGAGCTGGTTACTGAACTGTATGCGCCTTATGGGGTCAAGTTTGTCGGCGCATCAACAACAGGTGTCGAGTCTTTTGTTTCCAAAGTGCCACTGGATGGCGTGGACGACTTGAAAGGGTTGAAACTGCGTGCTCCGGAAGGGCTGGTGCAACAGGTTTTCGCCGCGGCCGGCGCGGCACCCGTCAACCTTCCGGGTTCAGAGGTCTACACCGGTTTGAGTAAAGGCGTTATTGATGCGGCAGACTATACGGTGTTTTCAACCAATCACAAATCCGGGTTAAACGATATTGCCCCGCATCCGGTACAACCCGGGTTCCACTCATTACCCCTGATTGACATGTCAATCAGTCAGAAGAAATGGAATGCCTTGCCCGCTGACTTGCAAAAACTGTTAGTGAAGTCTGTCAATGAATTGGCAGTTGATATCACAACACGACTGAAAGCCGCTGATGATAAAGCCGTTGCCCAGGCCAAAGCAAATCCGAAAATCACTATCCATAACTGGTCGGCCGACGAGCGCAAAAAATTCCGTGCTATTGCCCAGAGACAATGGGAAGTTTTCGCCAAACGCTCGCCAAACGCAAAAAAAGTGTATGACTCCGTTACGCATTATCTAAGAGAAAAGGGGTTGCTCTAGTTGTAGTGCAGACAGAGATTCAGGGGGGGCTTTTTGCTCTCCCTTTTTTCATTTCAGTCAGTAAGGGATGGTTGCTATGAAAATAGAAAGGGAAAGAGAAAAACCGGTTCAAACACGACTGGACAAGGCTATTGAGTGGCTTGGCGGGAAGCTGAGTCTGTTATTTCTTTTTATTGTCTGCATATCCTTTTACGAAGTGTTTATGCGCTATCTTTTTAATTCTCCAACTATATGGGTACATGAAACCGCTGCATTCCTGGGTGGCAGCCTTTTTATCTTTGGCGGGGCTTATGCGCTGGCCACGGATAAACATGTCAGGGTGGTATTGCTATATGATTCTGTCAGCCCGAAAACCAGAGCTTGCCTCAATGTATTTCATCATATTATGGGGATGGTTTTTTCCGCCATGATGACATGGGCAGGTTATTTAATGGTCAGGGATTCCTGGTTTGCCCCCTGGGGAGAGCTGCGTCTGGAAACATCTGCGACCGCCTGGAACCCCGCCTTTCCGGCTTATTTAAAAGCCATTATCTTTGTTAGCATGATGTTGTTGACAGTGCAGTTCACCCTGCACCTGATTGTAGAAACAAGACGATTGTATAGTGGTTACTATGACCATTTGGGAGACAAAGATGCTTGAGTTATCCAGCCTGGGGATTGGCTATGCCAGCTTGCTGATGCTGGTTATGATGATCGCACTGTTATTGACAGGCATGCAACTGGCCTTTGTTACCGGGCTTATCGCGCTTTTTTTTCTGTTTGGCTGGTTTGGTATAGATGCAGTTCCTTTGGTTACCAGCAGGATGTACAGCTTTGTTACCAGCTATGTTTTTTTAGCGGTTCCCATGTTTGTGATGATGGCAGCATTGTTGGACAGAACAGGCATTGCCCATGATTTGTTTGATGCCATGCGATTGTTTTCCCGTCGTTTACGTGGTGGTGTTGCTGTTCAGACGTTGCTGGTTGCGATTATTCTGGCGTCAATGTCGGGTGTAATCGGTGGCGAGACCGTTTTGCTGGGCTTGCTGGCTTTGCCGCAAATGTTGCGTATTGGCTATGATCGCAAACTGGCCATTGGTACCTGTTGTGCCGGTGGAGCTCTGGGAACCATGCTGCCACCCAGTATTGTACTGATTATCTATGGCCTGACTGCCAGTGTTTCCATTGGTGACCTGTTTAAGGCTGCATTCTTGCCTGCGGCCATTTTGGCTTCTTTTTATATTATTTATGTTCTGGTGCGCAGCTACCTGAATCATGACCTGGCACCTTTGCCCACAGCAAGGGAAATAGCCGAAAGCAAGGCGAAAAATGTCAATTACTTTAAAGCCCTGTTTTTCCCGATATTATCTGTGGTTGTTGTTTTGGGTAGCATCTATGGCGGTGTGGCTTCGGTAACCGAGGCTTCGGCCCTGGGGGTTGTGGGTATTATGCTCAGTGCTTATATTCGCAAGGAATTGACCTGGGAAGTGCTCAAGGAAAGCGCACTGGCCACGATGCGAACCTGTGGCATGATTATCTGGATAGGCATTGGAGCTTCCGCTTTGGTTGGCGTCTACAATCTGATGGGAGGTATTCAATTTGTCGAGCAACTGATTCTCTCATTCAGCAATGGCGTGCCATTGACTACGCTGCTGATTATGATGGTCATCCTGTTCGTTCTGGGTATGTTTCTGGACTGGGTGGGAGTGGCGTTATTAACCATGCCAATCTTTGTTCCTATTATTACGAACCTGGGAATGGACCCCGTCTGGTTCGGCGTGGTCTTTTGTATGAATATGCAGGTTGCCTTTTTATCCCCGCCTTTTGGTCCGGCAGCCTTCTACCTGAAATCAGTCACACCTCCCGATATTTCCCTGGGTTTGATTTTTCGCTCGTTACTTCCCTTTATCGTTCTGCAAATTATCGCTCTGGCTCTGGTTGTGGCCTTTCCGCAGCTGGCTTTATGGTGGCAATGATGGCCTGTCACATTATTGTTATGGGCGTTTCCGGTTGTGGCAAAACAACAGTTGGCAAGGCACTGGCAAAACGGTTGGGTTACCCCTGGCATGATGGTGATAATTATCATCCGGCTGCGAATATCGAGAAGATGCGTCAGGGTACCCCGCTGACTGATGCAGATCGTCAGGGGTGGCTGGAAACACTGAACCGGGTTCTTCTATCTGAAGAAAAGGGGGCTGTTCTGGCTTGCTCGGCTTTAAAACCTGAATACAGGAAAATCCTGAGTCAGGGTGTCAACAAGCCGGTTTTTGTTTATTTAAGAGGGAGTTTTTCCGTCATCTGGGGGAGATATAAGAATCGCAAGAAACACTTTTTTCAGGGAAAGGAAATGCTGAAAAGCCAATTCGCCACTTTGGTTGAGCCTGAGGGGGATAATGTCATCACGGTTTCCGTGACCTTACGCACCAAATCCATTGTCGAGATAGTTTGTCATTCTCTTCAGTCAGGAGTGAAATCATAAAGGGCAGGAACCTGTGGCCCACCGTCAACATGGAAACAGGTGCAAAGCGATTTTTTATTTTTTCTGTTGAATCATGGGAGCGGTTTCCATAACCTTTCAGAAAAAGCAGCCATGCGGACATAAAGTTGACACAGAATACCATTCGGTTCACTGTTGTGGCTGGACACTGCCAGGATTTGATGGCTGTTTTTTTTGCCAGAAAAACGCAGGAAAGGAAAAACGTGAATAACTTGATTATTTCAGTCGAACTGGAGGCATGATGAAAGTACTGGTAACAGGTGGTGCAGGCTATATTGGCAGCCATGTGGTCAAGCAACTGGGTGAGGCAGGGCACGATATTATCGTCTATGATAACCTGTCTACCGGCTATCGTTGGGCGGTAACTTATGGTGAGTTGGTTGTTGGAGACCTGGCTGATACCGATGCTTTGGCACAACTCTTTGATGCCCATGAGTTTGAAGCGGTATTGCATTTTGCTGCTCATATCGTTGTGCCGGAGTCGGTTACCGATCCACTGAAATACTATAGTAACAACACCAGGAATACATTGAATCTTCTGCAGCAGATTCAGCGCAAGTCGATACCTTATATGGTATTTTCATCGACAGCCGCAGTCTATGGCATGCCGGACATTAAAAAGCTGGATGAGCACTGCCCGCTGAACCCGATCAACCCTTACGGGGCATCAAAAATGATGAGCGAGCAAATGATTCGGGATCTGGCGTACTCAACCACACTCAGGCAAACCGGTGAGCTGAAATATGTGATCCTGAGATATTTCAATGTTGCCGGGGCGGATATTCAGAGTCGTCTCGGGCAGGCCACGCCTGAGGCGACCCATTTGATTAAAGTCGCCTGTGAGTGTGCGAATGGTGTCAGGCCGGGTATGAAGGTGTTTGGCACGGATTATGATACAAGGGATGGCACCTGCATCCGCGATTATATTCATGTAGATGATCTGGCAAAAGCACATGTTATGGCTCTGGACTACATGTCATCGGGCGGTAAATCTGAAACGCTGAACTGTGGTTATGGTCACGGCTTTACGGTGAAAGAAGTGATCGATGTCGTCAAGCAGGAATCGGGAAAAGACTTTTCAGTTGAAGAAGTGGGTCGGAGGGAAGGTGACCCGGACGCATTGTCAGCAGATAATACCCGAATCAGGGCCGTACTTGGCTGGCAGCCGGATCACGACGATTTAAACGTTATCGTGAAATCAGCACTGGATTGGGAAGCCAGATGGCAGTCGATGCAATCGGCGAATCAGGATTAGTACCATCTCAAATCGGCTGGAGGAGGTGCAACAGTGGTAACGAATGAAAGTGAGCAGGGCCGTTTTCAACTGCACCCTGTACTGGAGCGGGATACAGTGCGAATTGCCTCCTGGCAATTATCGGAAGTGCTTTTAATGAAGGATGCCAACTACCCCTGGCTGATACTGGTGCCGCGTGTTACGGATATCACCGAGATTTATCAACTTGATGAAGCCGACCAGAAGCAGTTGCTAAGGGAGTCCAGCTTGCTCGGCCAGCAGATTATGTCAGGTTTTAACGGCCATAAACTGAATGTTGCAGCGTTGGGAAATATGGTGCCCCAGTTGCATCTGCATCATATAGTCCGGTTTGAGAACGACCCGGCCTGGCCAGGGCCAATATGGGGCAAGGTGCCGGTGAAAAATTACCAGGACGAAGAGTTGGCCTCTATGGTTGATAAAGTGAGTCGGATGATAGTCAGGTAAAACACACCAGGATAAATCTCTATGCTTGCTGTTTGGCTGTTGCCTGACTTTTCTGATTCCGGTACAGACCTTGAGTGTTTGTACCGGGATTTTTTGACACTTCCCAAAACTGCTTTTTCAGAAAAATCCGTATATAATGCCCTGCTTTTAAATTTGCCATCGATCGATAGCGTTTCAATCCTTTTTTGATGAGACTGGTAGGAAAAAATGCCTATTTACGAATATGTTTGCAAAAGCTGTGGCCATGAGAAAGACGTTTTGCAGAAAATGAGTGATGAGCCGTTAAAGGTGTGCCCGGAGTGTAACGAAGCAGCCTTCACCAAAAAGATTTCTGCCGCCGGGTTCAGGTTGAAGGGAGCGGGCTGGTATGAAACAGATTTTAAAACCGGCAGTAAAAAGAATCTGGTTGGCGATAGCGACTCGGGTGATGGGAAAACATCAGGGTCGGAAAGCAAAACATCGGAAAGCAACGTATCAGAAAATAAAACATCAGAAAACCAGGCAACAAAAAACAAGGCATCAAAAAACAATTCATCAGAAAACAAAACCTCGGCGGCTTGGCAGAAGCCCTGGTGTAAATCATAGTCATTCAATATCAATAATCAGGTGGAAAGAGTAATGCGCAGTCACTATTGCGGTGGAATCAATGAAACACATATAGATCAGGAAGTGACACTCTGTGGTTGGGTGCATAGAAGACGGGATCATGGCGGAGTTATTTTTCTGGATCTGAGAGACCGTGATGGTATTGCCCAGGTGGTATTTGATCCGGATACCGAAGAAGCATTTGCACTGGCAGAGTCTGTGCGCAGTGAATATGTGGTTCAGGTGAAAGGCCGAGTGCGCAGAAGACCTGAAGGTACAACCAATGATGACATGCCTACCGGGCAGGTGGAAATGCTGGGTAAAGAGCTGGTTGTACTAAATGCCGCAGCAACGCCCCCGTTTCCCCTGGATGATTATGTCGATGTGGGTGAAGACGTTCGCCTGAAGTATCGCTTTATGGATCTGCGTCGCCCGGATATGCTGAATAAACTGCGTTTCCGCTCCAAAGTCACCAGTTATATTCGCAACTTTCTCGATGGGCAGGCGTTTATGGATGTTGAAACGCCCATTCTGACCCGTGCTACACCGGAAGGTGCCCGTGATTACCTGGTACCAAGCCGAACCCAGCAGGGCAGTTTTTTCGCTTTGCCTCAATCACCGCAGCTATTCAAGCAATTACTGATGGTGTCCGGCGTTGACCGGTACTATCAGATCGCCAAATGTTTTCGTGATGAAGACTTGCGGGCAGATCGCCAGCCGGAATTTACCCAGGTGGATGTCGAGTGTTCCTTTACCGACGAAAACAGCCTGATGCTGATTATGGAACAGATGATTCGTGAAATGTTCCACGATCTGTTGAATGTGGAATTGCCGGTATTTCCGAGGATTCCCCACGCTGAAGCAATGAAAAAATATGGTAGTGACAAGCCGGATCTGCGTATTCCACTGGAGTTTTGTGATGTAGAAGACCTGGTTAAGGACGTTGAGTTCAAGGTATTCTCAGGTCCGGCCAGGGATGCCAAAGGCCGGGTGGTTGCATTGAAAGTGACTGGCGGTGCGGGCAAATTGACGCGCAAGCAAATTGACGACTACACCAAATTCGTTGCCATTTACGGAGCAAAGGGGTTGGCCTGGATTAAAGTCAATGAACTCGAAAAAGGTGCAGAAGGCTTGCAGTCACCCATTGTCAAATTCCTGGGTGAACAGGCTGCCCTGGCGATCATGGAGCGACTGGGTGCGCAAAATGGTGATATTGTGTTCTTCGGGGCCGACAAGGCCGGTGTGGTGAATGAAGCCATAGGCGCGTTGCGCGTCAAGCTGGGTCACGACCTGGATATGCTGGAAACTGAATGGGCTCCTTGCTGGGTGGTTGACTTCCCCATGTTTGAAGAACTGGACGATGGTAGCCTGACCGCTATCCACCATCCGTTCACTTCGCCTTCCTGTACGTCGGAAGAATTACTTGAAAATCCGCGAAAGGCTCTGTCCCGGGCTTATGATATGGTATTGAACGGCACTGAGCTGGGTGGTGGTTCCATCCGTATTCACGACAGCACCATGCAGAAAACCGTGTTCAAAATACTGGGTATTGATGATGAAGAAGCCCAAAACAAATTTGGCTTCCTGCTTGATGCCTTGAAATACGGTTGTCCTCCGCATGGTGGCCTGGCATTCGGGCTGGATCGTCTGGTGATGTTGATGACCGGCGCACAATCAATCAGGGAAGTGATTGCTTTCCCCAAAACCCAGAGTGCCACCTGTGTTTTGACGCAAGCACCAGGAGAAGTGGATGCCAGACAGCTTCGGGAACTGCATATCAAGCTGAGAGTAAAAGACAAAGAAGTCTGATAAAACGGAGTCTGGATATGGCAGGGCATAGCAAATGGGCAAATATCAAGCATCGAAAAGCCGCTCAGGATGCCAAAAGAGGTAAGGTCTTTACCAAGGTTATTCGGGAAATCGTGGTCGCCGCAAAAGCGGGCGGCGGTGTGATTGAAGACAACCCTCGTCTGCGCCTGGCCGTTGACAAGGCGCTAGGTGTCAATATGAAAAAAGACACCATTGACAAGGCGATTCAGCGAGGTGCCGGTGGTGGAGAGGGTGAGAACTACGAAGAATTGACCTATGAAGGCTACGCGCCGAATGGTGTGGCGATACTGATTGAAGCCATGACTGACAATCGCAACCGAACCGTGGCGGAAATCAGGCATGCCTTCAGCAAGGCCGGAGGTAATCTCGGAACTGACGGTTCCGTTGCCTATCTTTTCTCTAAAAAGGGTATCATCTGTTTCGCGCCCGGTGTAGATGAGGAGGCTGTCATGGATGTTGCGTTGGAGGCTGGCGCTGAAGATGTGGTGATGAGGGATGATGGTTCTTTGGAAGTGGTTACCTTGCCCGAGTCATTCACTGTGGTGAAAGAGGCGCTGGTGAAAGCCGGGCTGCCGGTCGAAAGTGATGAAATCACTATGGTTGCTTCAACAGAAGCCGGTCTGGACAAGGGTGGAGCAGAAAAGGTGCTGAGGTTGATTGATGCGCTGGAAGACCTGGATGATGTGCAGAGTGTTTTCTCCAATGCAAGTATTCCGGATGAAATACTTGCTGAATTATAGCTATCAGGTAACTGTTTACCCCTCCGAGGGGGGCAACCGGTTGTGATTTGTAAAAGATTTTCAGAGCGACAATCATTCGCAGTATGGCTTCTTGACTGAAAGCTGCCGGTGTTCTTGTTCCGGGCAGATACAATCTGGAGAACGGGTTTTGATAGGAAGGCTTAAAGGCGAGCTGGTAGCAAAGAAAGGCAGTTTTGTTCTTCTCGACGTGAATGGTGTCGGTTATGAAGTGGAAATGCCGCTGACTGATCTGTGTTCGCTTGCACAAGATTCTCAAAGCAGTAATTCTGTGGTCATTTATACCCACTTTGTGGTCAGGGATGATGCACAATTGTTGTACGGTTTCCTTTCTGAAACAAGCAAGGATATGTTTCGTCAACTCATTAAAATCAACGGGGTTGGCCCAAAAATGGCCCTGGCTATTCTGGCTGGCCTGGATTTAAATGAGTTGGTGCTGTGTTTTCAAAACAGTGATGTATCCAGTCTGGTCAAGATTCCGGGAGTCGGAAAGAAAACAGCGGAACGGTTGATTGTCGAAATGCAGGACAGACTTTCCGGCTTCGATATAACCGGTGATGCCACGTCACCAGTGGTGGTATCTTCCCATCGCCCGGCTTCCGTGATGGCGGAAGCGGAAGAAGCGCTGGTTGCGCTCGGCTATAAACCCGGAGAAGCCGCAAAGGCCGTAAAGGCAGTCGCCGAAGAGGGCGCATCTCTGGAAGCAATTGTCAGAAATGCCTTGAAAGGGATGGTAAAAGGAAGGTGATCCGTTTATCATTGCTGAAAAGTCTCGTAACCTCAATCCATCCTGTCAAGATAATAGTCTCCCTGTTCGATGATAGAAGCAGACAGAGTCGTCTCGGCCAGTTCCCCGACCTTTGAAGAAAAATACGATAAAGCTGTTCGCCCTTTAAAGCTGGACGAATATATCGGCCAGCCCGAGGTCAAGAAGCAGATGGCGATTTTTATACAGGCGGCCCGACAACGAAATGAGGCACTGGATCACACGCTTATTTTCGGCCCTCCCGGCCTGGGTAAAACAACGCTGGCAAATATTATTGCCCATGAAATGGGCGGAAATATCAAGACCACTTCCGGCCCTGTAATTGAAAAAGCGGGAGATTTGGCGGCATTATTGACCAATCTCGATCAGGGTGATGTGTTGTTTATTGACGAAATCCATCGCTTGCCCCCGGCCATTGAAGAAGTGCTTTATCCGGCTATGGAAGACTTTCAGTTGGATATTATGATTGGTGAGGGGCCGGCTGCACGTTCGATCAAACTGGATCTGCCTCCATTCACCCTGGTTGGAGCAACCACTCGGGCCGGCTCGTTAACCTCTCCCTTGCGGGCCCGTTTTGGTATTGCCCCGCGCCTCGAATTTTATCACCCCGATGATCTGGCCTGTATCGTTACCCGCTCTGCCAGGCTGATGAACATATCACTCGAAGCGGGCGGAGCAGAGGAAATTGCCCGCCGTTCCCGAGGTACCCCGAGAATCGCCAATCGACTGTTGCGACGTGTGCGTGACTTCGCCGAAGTCGCCGCCAGTGGAATCATTACCAGGGATGTGGCTGATCAGGCCCTGTTAATGTTGAAAGTAGACCATGCGGGGTTTGATCATCTGGACAGGCGCCTTTTGGAAACAATTATCCAAAGATTCGATGGCGGGCCTGTCGGAGTAGACAATCTCGCTGCTGCGATTGGCGAAGAAAGGGGAACGATAGAGGATGTACTTGAACCGTTTTTGATTCAACAGGGCTTTCTTATGCGGACACCAAGGGGCAGGATGGCGACTGAACTGGCATATGACCATTTGAATCTTGTTTTTGACCAGGTAGGCGAATGAGCGAAGAATTCAGCCTGCCGATTAGGGTGTATATCGAGGATACCGATGCTGGCGGGATCGTATTCTATGCCAACTACCTCAAGTTTATGGAAAGAGCCCGAACCGAGATGATAAGGGAATCCGGTTACGAAATAAGATCGGGTTTGCAGGATGGCGTTAACTTTGTTGTCTCCGGTTTATCCATAGATTATCGATCCCCGGCTCGCCTGGATGACTTGCTGTTATCCAGGGTGCGCATAGCCAGGCTGGGCAAAAGCAGAATCGTATTTGATCAGAGAATTGTGAGGGCTGAAGATTCCGGCTCGGGAACGGTGTACAGGGAGTTGGCCGTGGCTGAAGTGGTGGTGGGTTGCGTTTCACTGTCATCCGGAAAACCGGTTAAAATGCCGGTTGCGATGCGAGATGCCCTGTTAAATAAAATGTAATTTTAATTTCAGTGTCCGGTGTTTATAGTACCGGATCAGAATCAATAATACGACAGAATATAGTGTTGGCCGGTTTTTCCGGTGTACCAGGCTCTGGAGCAGCAAGACATGGAGAAAGCATAAGTGGAAGAGCAATTATCAATATGGAGTCTTATCTGGGAAGCAAGCCTGATTGTGCAGCTGGTTATGTTTTTGCTTTTTCTTGCCTCCGTTGTGTCGTGGGTGATTATTTTTCAGCGAGCCATTATATTTAAGGCCGCCAAAAAAAGACAGGTAGCCTTCGAGGAAAGATTCTGGTCAGGTATGGATCTGAATCAGTTGTATCGGGATATATCCACCAGGGTTGACCCGAACGGCGGGATGGAGAGTATTTTTCGTGCCGGGTTTAAAGAGTTTAACCGCCTGAGGCAGCAATCCGGCGTGGATGCGGATGCCATTATGGAAGGAACCCAGCGAGCCATGCGTGTTGCGCTGTCCAGAGAAACGGATCGTCTGGATCAGCATTTGCCTTTCCTTGCGACCGTTGGCTCCACCAGCCCTTATGTCGGCCTGTTCGGAACCGTCTGGGGAATTATGAACTCTTTCAGGGGGTTGGCTCAAATGCAGCAAGCGACTTTGGCCACGGTGGCGCCGGGCATTTCCGAAGCACTGGTCGCAACCGCAATGGGCCTGTTTGCCGCGATTCCTGCGGTGATTGCCTACAACCGCTACTCCGCCATGGCGGATCGTATTATTACAAGTTATGAAACATTTGCAGAAGAGTTTTCCAGCATTCTGCATCGAAAAGTGTACGTGGGCCAGAGCCGACCGCCCCAGGAACCTCGTACTCATCACCAGGCACAGTGAGTCATTGCCCTGGCGTACTGTTGTCGGGCAGATGTCACTATAGATGGTGTACTGCTACTGCAATGTACTGTTACTGACAATGTACTGTCACAAACAAGAGTGCTGTATAAACAAGGGTACCGTATAAACAAGAGTACCGTCACAAACAATAGTACCGTCATAACAAGGGTACCGTCACAAACAAGGGTAACGAGTTGCACCAATGAGACCAGCGTCCGGTAGAAGAAAACCCATGTCAGACATCAATGTCGTGCCATACATTGATGTGATGCTTGTTTTGCTCATAATTTTTATGGTCACCGCGCCAATGCTGTTGCAAGGTGTGCATGTTGAATTACCGGAGGTTACCTCTGACCCGGTTAATTCCAGTGAGAACCAGGAGCCTCTGGTGATATCTATTGATGCCAATGGTGCTTACTATCTTGAAATCGGGGACGATAGAAGTAAACCTGTTCCGATAGAATTGATAGGCGAACAGGTGAGTAAAGTGCTGAAACAAACCCCGACTATCCCGGTATTGGTGCGTGGTGACAAGCATGTTGACTATGGTGCTGTTGTGGCTCTTATGGCAACGGTACAGAGTGCTGGCGCCAGGTCGGTCGGTTTGATCACGGAAAACCCCTGAATCGGGTTTTTGCAGACGGTTCGGTTCAAAGGCAACATGTTATTAAAAACAGATCAAGTGTGGGCAACAAAATAATTCATGGTCGTTAAGAAGGATTGGCAGGAAAAGCGGAGATTCGACCGGAGTTATATTGTTCCGGCAGCACTGTCAGGTTTTTTGCACCTGATTGTCCTGTTTGCTGTGGTGTATGGGTGGGATTTTTTCTCCGAGCCAAAGCAAATAGCTGCGCCAAGGTACATCAATGCTGTCATGGTTGATGAAGGGGTTTTGAAAGCTGTTAGGGAAAAGAAACAAAAACAGCAAGATGAAATTGCCAAAAAGAAAAAGCTGGAAGAAAAAAAGAGAAAAGCCCTGAAAGAAAAGCGCAGGCAGCAACAAATCGCAGAAAGGAAAAAGGAGCAAAAGCGTAAGGCCGAGCAAAAAAGGAAAAAAGCAGAAGCTGAAAGGAAGAAACAGGAACGGGATAAACAACTGGCTTTAAAAAGAAAAAAAGAACGAGAGAAGAAGGAAAGAGAAAAGAAAGAACGGCAGAAGAAAGAGCGAGAAAAGAAAGAGCGAGAGCGAAAGCAAGAAGAACTGGAGAAAAGGAAAAAGCTGGAACAACAGAAAAGGCTGGAACAGCAGAAGAAACTCAAAAAAGAGCGTGAAGAAAAAGCAAAAAGAGAGCGGCAACTGGTAGAAGAAAAAAGAAAGCGCCGTGAAGATCGGTCGAAAAAATTGCTGGAAGAAAGCCGAAAAGCAGAACAGGAACGACTTGACCGGGAAGCGGCAGAGAAAAACAGAATTGAACAGGAAAGAGCGCGTCGACTCGCTTTGGAAGCACAGCGGCTTGCAGATTCAAGTGAGATTGATCGCTATATGTCACTTATTCAGAAACGAATACGCGATAAATGGCACAAGCCTTCAAGCTCTCGGGCTGGCATGAAAGTGGAGTTGCGAATCAAACTTTTGCCCACCGGCGAGTTGCTTGATGTGGAAGTGATCAGATCAAGTGGCAATGGGGCTTTCGATAACTCGGCAGTCAGTGCCGCACGGGGAATTGTCAAGTACCCCGTTCCTGATAATCAAAGGCTGTTTAACGAGCAGTTCAGGCGGTTTAGACTTGTTTTTAATCCAAAAAATTAATTGATGGTAAATAATAGTTCACAGGTTAGTCAGGATGATTTGTAGAATAGTAAGAGTATGGCCGGTTTTCTTGTCTCTCGCTTTGTTTTTTGTTCAGGCGAAAGCCGAGTTGGCAATAGAGATAGAGCAGGGGTCGGATCAGGCGATTCCCATTGCAATTGTGCCCTTTAAAAATAACAGCGTTCGGGCATTGCCGGAGGATGTCGCCAAAATTGTTCAGGACGATTTGCGCCGAAGTGGAGAGTTTGAACTACTCCCGGCAACCAGAATGCTCAGCTTGCCCTCCAGAGAAAAAGAAGTAACCTATCGTGACTGGAGATTGCTCGGCCAAAACTATCTCCTGGTGGGAGAGATTGAGTTCGATAGCAAGGAAAACAGGTATCGTGTCAGGTACGAACTGCTGGATGTAAACCGGCAAGTTCAGTTGGCAGGTAAAATTATGAAGGCCAAAGAAGCCGATCTGAGGGCGTTGGCTCATAAAATAAGTGATCGTATTTATGAAGAAATAACCGGGGTTCGAGGTGTTTTTTCAACTAAAATTGCTTACGTTACGCTGCAAAGAGATAAAAATGCCGGGGCGGTTTATCGGTTGCAGGTAGCGGATGCAGATGGGCAAAGGTCTCAGGTATTGTATCAGTCAAATCGACCTGTCCTTTCACCAACCTGGTCTCCTGACGGAAAACAAATAGCCTATGTTTCATTTGAGTCGACACGACCTGCGATTTATATTCAAACGTTGGCCACGAAAGAGAAAAAACTGGTATCTGCCTATAAAGGCTTGAATGGTGCGCCGGCCTGGACACCGGATGGTAAGCAAATGGCTGTGACCCTGTCGAAAGATGGCAATGCCGAAATCTATCTGATCAATCTCCAGAATGGTGCCCTGCAAAGATTGACCCGGCACTTTGCTATCGATACAGAGGCAAGTTGGTCTCCAAATGGTCGTGAACTGGTTTTTACGTCCGACAGAAGTGGAAAACCCCAGATTTATCGCATGGATTTGAGAAAACAGAAGCCACAGAGGCTGACCTTTGATGGAAAATACAATGCCAGACCCAGATATTCAGAGGATGGAAAAAATATTCTTTATGTTCATCAGAATGGCGGGGTTTTCAATATAGCCAAAATGGATCTGGACTCTGGTGTAAAAACAGTATTGACCGAGACTCCCCTCGATGAATCTCCGAGTCTTGCTCCAAACGGAAGAATGTTGATTTATGGGACGCAAAAAGGTAAAAGTGGAGTATTGGCCGTCGTGTCACTTGATGGGCAGACGAAATATTTTCTTCCATCCAGATTTGGAGACGTGAGAGAGCCGGCCTGGTCGCCCTATCTATAGAAACGAGCTATAGAACAAATATAGGAACAAATATAGGAATAAACCGTGGAAACAAAGCCTGTCCTATAGGATAACGCTCAAGCTAAAATACAAAAGGCCGCGGATGTGGATAGAGTCGTATACACTTTTTAATCAGAACCAATTTGTTAAGGACAATTGATGACAATGATATTTAAGAAAAAAACCCTCGCTTTAGTGTTGTCTATGGCAGTAATGGCAGGTTGTAGCTCAACTGACACTAGGCCCGTTGTTGAAGACGGAAATGAGATAAAGCCGGTCGATACCTCTGGTGGCCAGACCACGACTGTTCAAGATAGCGATGTGACTGAGCAGCAACTGTCTTATGCCGAGAGGGAAGAAATGGCAAAGGAGAGGGAAGCGGCCGCGCTGAGAGAAATTCGAACCTTCTATTTCTCGTTTGATGGATCAGAACTGAAGCCCGAGTCCCGTCTGCCACTGATGGCACATGCCAGGTTCCTGGTTGCCAACCCTGGTGCCAATATCGTTATCGAAGGTTACTGTGATGAGCGAGGCACGAAGGAATATAACATGGCTCTTGGTGAAAGACGTGCAAAATCAATTGAGCGGTTCCTGGTAATAAATGGTGTGTCCAGAAGGCAGATAGAAACCATCAGTTACGGAGAAGAGAATCCCGCCGCTTTCGGTCACGATGAAGAGTCATGGGCTCAGAACCGCAGAGCAGTTATTTCATACCAATGATTACTCAAGTTAACAAACTTATATTGGCGACGACACTCGTAGCGATGGGGCTGGGTTCGCCGGCCAGATCCGCATCAATTTCGTCTCCGGCGCTTATGGAAAGCCGCGGATCCAATGAGGTCGTGGCATCGACAAGTGAAGGCAATGCCGAATTGTTTTTTCTGGTCGAGCAGCTTCAGCGAGAGGTGGTAACCCTCAGGGGTATGGTAGAGGAGTTGCAATACTCTGTTTCGGTGTTGAAGAGGCAGAGCAGGGAGCGCTACGTGGATATTGACCGGCGACTCCAGGATGTGAGCAGGTTAGAGACGGTATTGCCTGCCCCGGTTGTCGGTACGGATCCGGTCGAGGCTCCCGCCGAACGGGCTGTTCCCGCCGGCTTGCCATCTGACCCTCGGGTATCACGAAGTCAGGCAGCCACTCCCGTAATCAGTGATCAAGAAAAGAAGGCCTATCAGATGGCTTATAATCTGATTAAGAAAAAAAGCTTCGAAGATGCCATTGATGCGCTGCATGATTTCATCGAAAGGTATCCGGATAGCGGTCTGACTGCCAATGCGTATTATTGGTTGGGTGAAGTGTACCTGGTTGCTCAGAAGCTGGAACAGGCAAAAGCGGCATTTACTGTCGTCATCAACAAGTTCCCGGATCATAGAAAGACGGCAGATGCCTATTACAAACTGGGAGTGGTTTACCTGAAGCTTGGCGACAAAAAGAAGGCGCTATCCAACCTTGACACGGTGATTTCCCGGTTTTCAGATACTTCTGCGGCGAGATTGGCCATGGAGTTAAGAAAGGAGTCTTTTTGATCGTGTTTTTTTATAAGAAATAGCAAATCAGGGCTTGTTATTTCTGTCAAAATAAGTAGTATATGCGCCTCGTTCAGGGTCGTTAGCTCAGTTGGTAGAGCAGTTGGCTTTTAACCAATTGGTCGATGGTTCGAATCCATCACGACCCACCATTTTTCTGAACCGGGTATCAGCTCTGATTTTAGTATTGATACCAGGTTGTTATTCAGGGCTGATACACTGGCAAATCGGATTGCCACCCGTCAGGCCTTGGTCAACAGTTATTGGGCCGTTAGCTCAGTTGGTAGAGCAGTTGGCTTTTAACCAATTGGTCGATGGTTCGAATCCATCACGGCCCACCAATACATCCAGGTATATTCACAGTTTGCTGAGATGAATAGCCACAAAAAAGGGAAGATTACTTCCCTTTTTTAATGCCTGAAGAAAACTGGCCGGTATCGGTTTGGGCAAGTACCATTGCCAGAAATGTCATCAATGTTGGCTTTGTCGTTTGGGCGAGTTTTCCCGGGCGTTTGTTTTCGGGGTTTATTACAGGGTGTTTTTGGTAGTTCGTTTTGGATAGCGCAGTGCGATATAATTGCAGAATTATAGCATGACCAACAGCAATGCCAGGTATAGAGTGAAGGTATGAGTAGTATCAGCGAGCGCATAATGGTGCAAGAACATTTTGCTCATGAGAACGCTGCACCAGAGTATAGCGACGAGCAAAAAACAGAGTATGTCAGCAAAATCGAGTCTCTATTGAAGAGAGAAAATGCCGTGCTGGTCGCTCACTATTACACGGATGATTTGTTGCAGGAGCTTGCTGAAAAAACGGGCGGTTGTGTAGCAGACTCGCTCGAAATGGCAAGATTTGGCAGTTTGCACCAGGCCTCGACGCTGGTAGTCGCAGGGGTCAGGTTTATGGGAGAAACAGCAAAAATTCTGAGTCCGGAAAAGAGGGTGCTGATGCCGACGTTAGAGGCAACCTGTTCACTTGATATTGGCTGCCCGGTTGATGAGTTTTCCGCCTTTTGTGATGAACACCCGGACCGGGAAGTGGTCGTCTATGCCAATACCTCTGCTGCGGTCAAGGCCCGGTCCGACTGGGTTGTGACCTCAAGCATTGCACTCAAGGTTGTCCAGCACCTGGCTGATCAGGGTAAAAAGGTACTCTGGGGGCCTGACAAGTACCTTGGCAGCTACATAAAAAACCAAACTTCCGCAGACATGATTTTATGGAATGGCTCCTGTATTGTGCACGAGGAGTTCAAGGCGAAAGGGTTGATTGACCTGAAAAAAATCTATCCGGAAGCCGGTGTCCTTGTGCACCCCGAGTCCCCCGAATCAGTCGTTGAACTGGCTGATGTCGTCGGCTCTACCTCCCAGTTGATCAACGCATCGAAAACGATGGATACCGATCACTTTATCGTCGCCACGGATCGGGGTATTTTCTATAAAATGCAGCAATTGAGCCCGCATAAAACCTTTATTGCCGCACCCACTGGAGGTAATAGTGCCACCTGTCGCAGTTGTGCTCATTGTCCCTGGATGGCCATGAACGGGCTTGATAATCTGCTTGATGTATTGGAGTCTGGTGATCAGGAAATATTTGTGGATCCGGCATTGCGTATTGCAGCACTCAAGCCCTTGCAAAGAATGCTGAGTTTTACTGCCGATTAAATGAGTAGCTTGATCAGGCGGATAGCTTGATCAGGTGAATGATTATGCCAAAAACAGCCCATGATGCTTAATGAAATCGAAGCCAATATATGGCTCTATGAAGGAAGCACAGTTAACTTTTACGGGTTTCCATTTCCTACGAGAATGACTGTCGTAAGATTGGCAGATGGTATGTTATGGATCCATTCTCCTGCAAAACTTACCAATGAGCTAAAACAGGAATTATTGCAGTTGGGTGATGTGGCATATCTTGTAGCTCCCAATAAATTACATCATTTATTCTTGCCGGAATGGATTGACGCATTCCCTGAAGCGTTGAAATTCTCCTCTCCCGGCCTCGCTAAAAAAAGAAAAGATGTGAAGTTTGACAGGGAGTTAACAGATACAGCAGAAAAGGAATGGGCTACTGAAATAAAGCAGACTGTATTTCGCGGGAGCCCGGCAATGGAAGAAGTTATCTTCTTTCACATACCATCAAAAACACTGATTCTGACTGATCTGATTGAAAATTTTAAACCTTCAGGACTAAATGGGTGGCAAAGAATGCTGGCGCGTTCTGCCGGGATACTTTATCCAAATGGAAAAATGCCAATAGATTGGAGGCTCAGCTTCCTGTTTGGAAATAAAAATAAAGCCAGGCAGTCTTTAAATACAATATTATCCTGGCATCCCGAGAATGTTGTAATCTCACACGGAGAGTGTGTATTTGGTAATGGCACAAAGTTTGTTAAAGACTCATTTTTATGGCTCAACCGGGACACATAACGAATTGGTCAAACTGACCGACCGCTATCGCGGCAGCTTGCTGAAAGTCATCCGGTGAATGGCTTGATCAGGTGAGCAGCTTGATCAGGTGAATGGCTGATGAAAAAATTAAAATTTGCTCCAGAACTGACTTTGCATATGTAGTGCTGTTATTTCAGATAACCGTTGTTCGATGATTGAAGAGGCAGGGTATTCTCCTGCATTTTTTTTGGCTGCAAGCTCCAGTTGATTAATGGCGCTTTTGTACCTGCCCTGCAGGAAGTAATACTCCGCCCGGGCCTGATGCAGTGCCACAATGTTTCCTGCAAGGCCATACGCTTCGGCCAGCTCATACCAGACTGCGGGTTCCTTCGGGTTAGCATTGCTGGCATCGCGAAAGCGCTTTACTGCCAGATTGATTTTGCCCGCCTGCATGTACATTTTTCCACTGTAGAATGCAAGCGGATAGTTGTCTCCCCTTATTGTTTGTGCTTCCTCAAGCAGGGACAGACTTGCTTTTATATTTCCCGCGCCTGCCAGGGCCTGTGCTTTTGCTATCACCAGACAGACCCTGTAAGGGGATTCAACAAGCAGTTTATCGATTATTTTCAATGCATCGGAGTATTCCCCGTTATCTGTCAGAGCCAGTGCCAGGCCATACTGGTCTGGTCTCGATTTTCTCGGGGAGTCGGCTATTCGTTCGCGGAATGCTTCAATGGCATCATGGCTGGATGATGCGAATCGTAACTGAATTCTGGCTCGCATAAAGTAAAATTCTTCATTCTCGATGTAATTGCCATTTGGAAGATGGGCAATTCGACTTCTCAGGTCGGCAATCCTTGAAGCAGTTATCGGGTGGGTGGACAGGTATTCCGGAACCTGATCTCCCGAGTAACGGTTACTTTTAAGCATTTGCTCAAACATGGACAACATTGCTTCAGGGTTCATGCCTGATCGAACAAGGGTTTTCAGCCCAACCCGGTCTGCCTCCCGCTCGTTCTGTCGGCTGTGACCGAGTTGCTGCTGTACGCCCAGTGCCTGGGTACCTGCCAGAGCTGCCATTCCGGCATCTGACCCGGCGGTAGCGGCAATGATTATGCTGGCAAGCAGGCCCGCCATCTGTAACGGGGTGCTGTTTTGCACCTGTTCAACGCTTCTCGCGTAGTGACGCTGGCTAAGGTGGGCAAGCTCATGGGCGATAACAGAGGCAAACTCCTGTTCACTTCTGGCATGAATAAAAAGCCCGGCATTGATGCCAATAATGCCCCCGGGAACGGCAAACGCGTTCAACACCGGGCTATCGACGATTATTAATTGTAACTGTCTGTCTTGTAATCGGCTGTTAGGAACGAGCCGGTAAACAATATCTTTGAAATAGGTGTTAATTAACGGGTCATCTACGACCTTTATTTGTCGGCGTAGTGATTTGACCCAGCTTTCTCCAAGCTCCTTTTCTCTCCGGAGTGCTACAATGCCAGAAGAGGTGTCACCAATAACGGGTAATTGTTGATCTTCATTGGCTTTCAGGTGGGGAGTGACAAACAGGCAGGAGAAAAGAAGTGTCTGAAACAGGCTTTGCAAACACATTGCTAACGGAAACCTGCTCTGTTGAGTTGGTCGTGAGTGCACGTTTTTAATTGAGTCCTTCGCCACGAGTCAGTATATCAATGAGCCAGGATTAAAAAGGGAGATAGTATTTGTTAAGTCGAGTGGCCTATGTTTTCATAGCGGTTTATGAAACACAACTTAAATCCTATTAATTTCATCGTACTGGTGTACCTGTTAAAGTGATTTAAAAAAGGCTGGTGCGTTGTGTGTGTATTTGCTTTTTAGTAAATCGAGACCGGAAATGAGTAAGGGAACCGAATTGGCATGTTGAATGTTGTAAAGTTGTGGGTATATAAGTACTTTTCTGATGAAGAGGCGGTTATTCTGCTTTTTTTGCTTCTGGTTGGCATGTTTCTTGTTATTTGGCTTGGGGCTATTATGGCTCCTGTTATTGCCAGTATAGTCATCGCCTTCATCCTGGAGGGGGTGGTGACAAAACTGGTAAAACTGGGAATAAAGGAACGATACTCCATTCTTCTTACATTTCTTTTATTCATCGGTGTGTTCTCGCTCTGTATTTTTGCTCTTTTCCCCCTGGTCTGGGGTCAGGTTGCCGCTCTTGTGAAAGAAATTCCCCACATGTTTACCAATCTTCAGGAACTGGTTCGTCTGTTGCCAGAAAAATATCCGCAACTGTTTTCCGAGCACCTGATTAATCAGTCCCTCAGCCAGGTGGCCAATGAAGGAGCAAAGTACGGACAGTTTGTTCTTTCAGCATCATTACGGAGTATTCCGAATATTGTTGCCATTATGATTTATCTTATCCTTGTTCCTATTCTGGTTTTCTTTTTCCTGAAGGACAGGGCGTTGATTTTAAAGTCCCTGGCCGGAATCCTGCCTCGCGATCGGCGTTTGATGAATGAAATCTGGTTGGAGATGAACGTTCAGTTTGCCAATTATATTCGTGGAAAGGTGTTGGAAATTGTTGTTGTGGGCGGAGCCACTTATGTTTGCTTCGTTGTTTTCGGTTTGAATTATGCCGCATTATTGGGTTTCCTGGTGGGGCTTTCTGTCGTTGTTCCCTATATTGGAGCTGTGGTTGTCACCATTCCGGTTGTGCTGATCGCATTTTTTCAGTTCGGTTGGGGTTCAGAGTTCGTTTATCTCATGCTTGTTTATGGTGTTATTCAGGCTTTGGATGGTAATGTTCTCGTTCCGTTATTGTTCTCGGAAGTGGTAAATCTTCATCCTGTACTGATTATTGTAGCGGTACTGTTTTTTGGTGGGATCTGGGGGTTTTGGGGGGTGTTTTTTGCCATTCCTCTGGCGACCCTGGTCAAAGCAGTGTTGGTTTCCTGGCCAACTGCGGGTTCCCACACGAAATGATATGGCGTTGAAAACGGAACCCAAAATCGGGCAACGGGGGTTAAAAGCACAAAAAAGGACTCCCCCGAATTTGCCGGAGGAGTCCTGATTTTGAGTACAAAAGGGCTGGAAGGAAGTTAGTAAATGCCGAGAATGTTGTTTTTGAAAGAATCACTTACCGGTTCATTTCCCACCCACATTGACAGCAACGCGTCGGAGAAACGCTTTCCGGGAATAACCCCTTTTTCAACCCCGGCAATGGACACTTTTGTACCCAGACCTGGAATATAATCGATACTCACCTCGTCATTTTTGTGCAGTTTGCCTTTAAATATACTGAGGAATTGTTTGATTTGAGGCTCCAGCCGTGCCTGTTCTTCTCTGGTGATATTGACAACCAGTGCTTCTCTCAGGGCCCTGGCTATTTTTCGCGCTGTGACTCTTTTAAGAAGCACATGAAAAAGCATGCGCTTGTGCTGGTCACTTTCGATAATCCGGGTTTCGTTACTGGTGGGATTCTCCAGGTATAAACCACCAACGTAAGTCCTGATTATCATATGGGTTCGACGCAGCGCAGCGCCATTCAGATTGAGTGCCGGGCCGCCGGCATCCATCCGGATTTCTTCTGCAAGGTCAATGTCGCTGATCGTTCTGGCCTGAGAACCGGAAGAAACGAGCAATAGAACTAAAAGATAAATGAACGATGATCTCATAGTGTTATTCCTGTTTTGGATTCAATTGGTGGTATTCTTTCAGTCCATCGTTTCTATTCGCATCTGTCCCTGCTTAAAGTTCGGTATATGCAAACTGTTGCAATAGAAATTGTTGCTGTATTGCGATAACTGATCCTATTTTAGGTTAACAGGCGGAATGTGTCAGCGGCTTGTTCCGGGATTTTACTTTAGTTGACAGTTTTCCAATTTCATGCTTCCGGAGCGGCTTTTGCCGGTCAATCTTTCCTGGTCGGACTTTCGGTCGTTGTTCCCTGCATTGGAGTCGTATCGGAACTGTATTAGTGGAACTGTATTAGTTAATGCCAAGGATGTTGTTTTTGAAAGTTTCGCTTACCGGTTCATTTCCTATCCACACTGATAATAAGGCATCGAAGAAACGTTTGCCCGGAATGACTCCTTTTTCAACCCCGGCAATGGACACTTTCGTGCCAAGGCCAGGAATGTAGTCGATACTCACCTGGTCATTTCTGTACAGTTTGCCTTGAAACATATCGAGGAACTGTTTGATTTGAGGCTCAAGCCTTTCTTGCTCTTCTCTCGATATATTGACAACCAGCGCCTCCCTTAAAGCCCTGGCTATTTTTCGCGCTGTGACTCTTTTAAGAAGCACATGAAAAAGCATACGCTTGTGCTCGTCACTTTCGATAATCCGGGCTCCGTTATGAGTGGGATTCTCGAGATACAGGCCACCAATGTAGGTTCTGACTATCATGTAGGTTCGACGGAGTGCGGCGCCATTCAGATTGAGTACCGGGCCATCGGTATCCATCCGGACTTCTTCCGCAATCGTAATGTCGCTGATCGTTCTTGCCTGTAACCCAAAAGAAACAAGTAACAGCACCAATACATAAATGGGCGATAATCTCATAGTGTTACTCCTGCTTTCTGTGTACTGGTCAGTCTTTCCCGGTTTGTGGAATCACAGGGATTCAAGCACTTCTTTTACGTGCCCCTTTACCCTTACTTTTCGCCATTCCCGGATGAGTACACCCTGGTCGTTAACAAGGAAGGTGCTCCTTTCAATTCCCATGTATTCCTTGCCGTAGTTTTTCTTTAATTTGATAACATCAAACAGCTTGCAAAAAACTTCATCCGGGTCAGAAATCAGTTCAAAGGGAAATTCATGCTTTGCCTTGAAGTTTTCGTGGACTCTCAAGCTGTCTTTTGAAACACCGAATATCTGAGTGTTTTTATTCTCGAATTCGCAAAAAAAATCACGAAAGTCTTGCCCTTCGGTGGTACAGCCGGGAGTATTGTCTTTCGGGTAAAAGTAAATCACTGTGTTTTTACCCTTAAGTGTTTCTGCGGTAACCGTTTTTCCGTTCGTGGCATTCGCTTCAAACTCGGGAACCGCTTCGTTGATTTTGACTGTTGTCATAACAGGAGCCTTGTCATCAGTTGAATAAAAAGTAAGGTGTCGGTTGAATATAAAAGTAACCTGTCAGTTAAATACAAAGTAACGTGCGTCAGGCCAGGTCAACCCGGTTGCGCTTGCGGAGTATCAGGACTTCGTCGCTTCAATACTCGCATCCAGGTTACGGTCATCACAAAAGTCGAAGAAATGGTCTTTTAGTTCCGCGAGACGTGTCCCACCTGGAATATTGATGATCATCTTCAGGCTGAACATTTGTGTACCTGTATGGGGTGCCGAGTAGGTGCCCGTTTGCATGTCCTCGATATTAATGGAGCGTTCAGAGAAAAAACCCGCGATGTCTCTCACAATTCCCGGATTATCCAGTGCCACTACGGTGACCGAGTAAGGAACGGTTTTTTCTGCCACTCTGGGGCTGGTGGTCTTGATGACCGTTTTTAATCCCAGATTTTTTGCTGTAGTCGAGATGGCAGACAAAAGTTGGTCATAGCTTCCGCTTTGATAGCTGATCATCATTATGACAGCAAATTCTCCGCCCAGAACTGTCATTCGGCTATCAACGATGTTGCTTTCATGCTCGACGCAAACATTGGCCAGATCATTGACAATGCCGGGCCTGTCAGAGCCGATCGCTGTTATCACCAGGTATTGCTCAATTTGAGATGGGTTGTTCATTTTCAGGTTCAACTTTTAGAAAGTGGGTTAACTGTCAGAAAGTGGGTTAACTGTCTCTGGTCAGCACTTCGTGGTTTTATACTGTTTACTGTGGCCTGGTCGTCTGGTGTCCGGTTATGGCTTGTCAGCCCCGGATTCTGGCAGGCGCAGTTCCATATATAAACGGAGTTTGACTCACAGTCCGCTATAGTCGTGCCGGATGTGCATGCTGTCAAGTGACAATCCCCAACATTTATACTGACATTTATAGAAACAAAACTTGTTTAACCGTTGCTGCATCAGTACCATACCCGTTTTGAGTTTGATGGAGTTCTCTATGATCCACGGTAGCCTGGTCGCTTTAGCCACGCCCATGTATGAAGACGGTTCTCTTGACTGGGACAGTCTTGACAAGCTGGTTGATTTTCACATTCAGAATGGTACCAATGGTATCGTCGCAGTTGGAACCACCGGAGAGTCTGCTACTCTTGACCCTGACGAGCATTGTCAGGTTATTCGCCGGGTCGTAGACAGAGCGGCAGGGAAATTGCCCGTAATAGCCGGTACTGGCGCAAACTCCACAACCGAGGCGATCGAGTTAACGGAAGAAGCTGCAAAAATTGGTGCCGATGCCTGTTTGCTGGTTGTGCCTTATTACAACAAACCAGGCCAGGAAGGCTTGTATCGACACTTTCTCAAAATTGCTGAAAGCGTTGAAATAGATCAAATACTCTACAATGTGCCCGGGCGAACGGCTTGTGATATGTCTAATGAAACGGTTGCTCGTCTGGCCCCGGTTTCCAATATTGTTGGTATCAAGGATGCGACGGGGGATATACCGCGTGGGATCGAGTTGCTCAGAATGGTTGGCGGGCAGATGGCAGTTTACTCGGGGGATGATGCCACTGCAGTTGAACTGATGCTTGCCGGAGGCAGTGGCAATATATCGGTAACGGCGAACATCGCTCCATCCCAAATGGCTGAACTGTGCAAAGCAGCGATGGCGGGTGACGAATCATCCCGCACACTTAACCGGCAACTTATGCCACTGCACACCACTCTTTTTCTCGAAGCAAATCCCATCCCGGTTAAATGGGCACTTCACGAAATGAAAATGATGCGTGCCGGTATTCGCCTGCCACTCACACCACTTGCTGAACAGTTCAGGCAGCCAGTGCGTGATGCCATGTTGCAAACCGGCGTTATTTAGTCAGGGACTATCATTTTTAATGTCAAAACTATTGTCTGTTCGATTACTGGTTGTCTTGCTTATCTTGACAACCGGTGCCTGTGGTGTCATTCGCAATCGCTCAAATGATTACCTCAAGGCAAGCGAGGGAAAAGTGCTCGTTGTGCCTGATTGGTACCAAAGCGACAGAATTCGTTCCCGATACCCCATACCCGAGGTTGACAACAAGGATACATCGGGTGAGGAGTTTGTCGTTCCTGCCCCGCCGGACAGAACCGAGCTGATTCTCGATGAACAGTTTACCATTGAAGAAATGGACGGCCGACAGTGGTTGTCAGTGACCAATGTTCCCGCCAGAGCCTGGCCGATGATTACAAAATTTCTTGCCTCAAGAGGGTTTGAAGTCGGCTATTCCAATGTCAGGAAAGGACTGATCCAGAGTTCCGTCTTTCAGGAGGGAAAGTTGTCTTCGGAATACGCCCGTCAACTTGACTTGCTATCCGAAGAACAAACAGGCCGAACCCATCACTATCATGTCTTGTCGTTTCGACTGAACCAGGGCGTGAAGCGAAACAGCTCTGAAATTCGGGTACGGGTGATTGATGTCCATGATTTGAACCCGGATTTCAATAGCTGGCCTGAAGAAGACGGCTATCCCGGAGCGGAAAACAGGGTTTTGGAAGACCTCAAGCTGTTTTTCGAAGCCAACCGGGATGAAAAATCATTTTCTTTGCTGGCGCAGGATATTGGGGGGGCTTCCAGGGTCGTCCTGGTATCTGAGGACGTAGAGCCTTATCTGAAATTCGATCTTGATTATGCAAGGGCCTGGGGTGTGTTGGTCAGATCGTTGCGCAATGCCGGTATAGATGTGGTCGATCTGGATCGCAGCAAGGGCGAGATAGATATCAAATACTATGACAAGGTCGAGGGGAGCCTTTTGGGTAAACTGTTTGGTCCCGGGCCTGATAAATTACCTGCGAACTACCGGTTGAAACTCAACGAGTCCAATGACTCTGTTCGGCTGGATGTGATTGGTGCGGGTTCGGAATCCCCGGATCGTGAAAGCAGATTGAAACTGCTTTCACTATTGCTGGAAAACGTTTCCTGATTTTATTCGGACAGATTACCCGTTCAGGACAGTGAACATCTTTCAATTTGGAGTTTTATCCGTGGAAAAACGAGAAGAACTGTATTCAGGCAAAGCGAAATCCGTTTACACAACGGATGATCCGGGCAGGTTTGTTCTTGCTTTTCGTGACGATACATCTGCCTTCGACGGGCGGAAGATCGATCAGTTGGCACGTAAAGGGGCAGTCAATAATAAATTTAACGGGTTTATCATGCAGCATCTTGAGAGCTGTGGTGTACCTACTCATTTTGAAGGTCTTCTGAGCGATAACGAATCTCTGGTTAAAAACCTCAGGATGATTCCGCTTGAGTGTGTTATTCGAAACATAGCGGCGGGCAGTTTGTGCAAAAGACTTGGTGTGGAAGAAGGCTTGCAGCTAAACCCGCCTGTTTTCGAGCTGTTTCTGAAAAACGATGCACTGCACGACCCAATGGTCAATGAGTACCATGCGTTGTCTTTCAACTGGGCGACAATGGAAGAAATCGATCAGATGAAAGCGTTGACATTCAGGGTGAACGATATTCTTTTCGACCTGTTTGATCGGGGTAATATGATTCTGGTGGATTATAAGCTGGAATTTGGAGTTTTTGACGGCAGGGTAGTATTGGGTGACGAATTCAGTCCAGACGGTTGTCGAATATGGGACAAAGAAACAGGAAAAAAAATGGACAAAGACAGGTACAGGCAGGATATGGGCGGTGTCATTGAAGCCTATGAAGAAGTAGCCAATCGTATCGGGGTTACACTTTAATTTGCACTTTGGTTGGCAGTTAAACAAAAACCGTTATTTTTTGACAGGAAGAGGGAGGAAAATGAGTAGCGAGACAGTAAAGGGTTTTTTCAGGTGTTTCCTTGGAACTTCCGTACTCTGGTTATCGATGTCAGGCTCTGTAGCAAATGCCGATATACTGGGAGTTACTGCGGGTGTTTCCGGCTGGTATACCAATTACTCTGGTGAAGCGCAGTCCGGTGGTGCCAAGGTTGACGTTGAAGATGACTTTGGTATCGATGATGGGGCATTTCTGGCAGCCTATGCCTCGTTGGAGCATCCGATTCCCCTGTTACCGAATATTAAAGTCCGGTATCAAAGTGGAGATGTGGACAGTAACGGTGCAGTTTTTACCTCATTCAGGGGGGCAGATTTAAACGGATCTGTGGAAACAAAACTCGACCTGTCACATCTGGATCTGGTGCTCTATTATGAAGTACTGGACAATATCCTTTCTCTGGATCTCGGGTTAAGTGCCAAAGTGTTTAACGGTAAACTGGAAATACATCAGGTAGATGATCCTTCCAGGTCGGTAACCGAAGATATTACCGCTATCGTCCCGCTGCTATATGGAGCAACCGAGGTGGTGATCCCTGCTACCGACCTTTCTGTCAAGGGAGCGGTTGGCTTTATCACTTATAGTGATAATAGAGTCTATGATGTGTCGCTGAAATTAAAACAAAAAATTTCGTTTGTCGTGGTTGAGGCAGGTTATCGGGTTCTGGGTGCAGAACTGGATGATGTAGAAAACATTGATTTTAACTTGACCCTGGCGGGGCCATTTTTGGCCGTAGGCGCTGCGTTTTAGCAAATGGGCCCTGTTTGGGAAACTGTCTGGAAACAGTGTTAAAAACAGGTCGATTTGGTTTTATGGCTGTTTGTTGGTGAGTAATCAGATGATGTGGAGTTTGATGTGAAAATTTTGGTAACAGGAACTGCCGGTTTTATTGGTTCATCTTTGGCAATCAAGCTGCTGGAACGGGGTGATGAAGTCGTAGGTGTCGATAATGTAAATGACTACTATGATGTAAATCTGAAGTACGCACGTTTGAAGCGACTTGAAGACTACGAAAAATTCACTGATATTCGTCTAAGTCTGGAGAGCGGAGAGGATCTGGCTCACGTGTTCAGCGAACACAAACCTGACAAAGTGGTAAATCTGGCTGCACAGGCCGGGGTTCGCTATTCCCTTGAAAATCCTCAAGCCTATATTGATGCCAATCTTGTCGGTTTTACCAATATTCTGGAGGGTTGTCGGCACAACAATGTTCAGCATCTCGTTTATGCCTCAAGCAGCTCCGTTTACGGTGCCAATGAGTCCATGCCGTTTTCCGTACACGACAATGTAGATCACCCGGTCAGCCTCTATGCCGCATCGAAGAAGGCGAATGAACTGATGGCGCACACCTATAGCCATCTGTTCAACCTGCCAACCACCGGTCTCAGATTCTTTACCGTATACGGGCCCTGGGGGCGACCGGACATGGCGCTGTTCATCTTTACCCGAAAGATTCTGCAGGGTGAGCCGATAGATGTCTTTAACTACGGCAATCACAGACGTGACTTCACCTATATTGATGATATTGTTGAAGGAGTAACACGTACTCTCGATAATGTCGCCCGGCCAAATGACCAGTGGGACGCCAAAAAACCGGATCCAGGCACAAGCAAGGCACCATACAGGCTCTACAACATCGGAAGTAACCGCCCGGTAGAGTTGCTTCGATACATTGAGATTCTGGAAGACTGCCTGGGCAAAAAAGCAGAAAAAAACCTGCTGCCCCTGCAGCCAGGTGACGTGCCGGATACCTACGCAGATGTCGATGCACTAATCCAGGATGTAGAATACCAGCCCTCGACCCCGATTGAAGAAGGCGTAAAGAAATTCGTTGATTGGTATAGAGATTTTTACCAGATATGATTGACAAGCAAAGCGCGGCCAAATAAAATATGCGACTTGTTCCCCAGGACCATAGCTCAGTTGGTTAGAGCGCTACCTTGACATGGTAGAGGTCGGCGGTTCGAATCCGCCTGGTCCTACCAATATTTTGGGCGAAATATCAAAGGCTTATCGAGAGTGACTCGATGTTATTTTTTGTCCCGGCTGCGCTGCCCGTTTATTGCCTACCCTGATTTCATCTGTTCAAATCATTTAGAAAAATGACCCCTGTAGAAGCCTGAGGCCTGGTTTTAAAACGCAGCCTGATTGGTTTGTGCAATTTTGAATAAGCTCTATGAGAATTGAGAAAGCTGCAATAGAAGATTTAAAAGCTATCTGTGGTTGGTTTAAAACCGGGGCCGACGTGCAACTTTGGGGTGGCCCGTCACTTGCGTTTCCACTGGAGCTTGAGGAAGTAAAAAAAGCAATAGAGTGGAGCGATAGTAATTCATACTCATTCTTTAATGAGAAAAACCGTTTAATCGGTTTTGCCCAGGTTTTCGATAAATTTGGTTGCCAGCATTTAAGCCGAATTGTTCTGACTCCCGAGTTAAGAGGCAAAGGAATTAGCTGTGAATTGCTGAAGTTGCTCATTGATTCAATAGACAGCGTTCAAGACTGTTATTCTTTATTTGTATATGAACATAATATGTCAGCTTTAAAGCTGTATAAGCGCCTCGGTTTTGCTCGCCACAAGTATCCGGATGGGGTTGAAAATAACGAGGGCTGTATTTTTATGGTGAGAGGAGCTATCACACTACAGTGAGCATTTCTGGTTATGAGCGATGACAGTATCTACAAAAACAACCCCTTACACGGTCTCAGTTTAAAAAACCTGGTGATTGAGCTGGTTGATCACTACGGTTTTGAAATTCTTTATGCCTATTTGAATCTTGACTGTTTTAACAAGAACCCCGGTATTGAATCCAGCGTCAAATTTCTGAAAAAGACGGGTTGGGCGAGGGAAAAAGTAGAGGCATTTTATCTGTATCAATACAAGAGCTTGCCCAGGGCTTCTGACGAGCAGTTTCAACTGCCGCCCAGAGATCGTATCGTTCCGGCTGGCCAGGTGCCTGGTGAGCCGGCCGAGTTGAGTCTGGAAGATGCGCAGAGGCTGAGAGAGAAGCGAGCCAGAAAAGCAGCAAGGTATGGGCGTGGTGGCGATCCGCGCGGTGATCGGAGCCATGACAAAAAGCGCGGTTCCCGAAAAACGTCCGGTGCATCAGGGTCTTCGTCAGGTTCGGATCCCTGGGCAAAGTGGAGGTGAAGGATCGAACCTGTCAGCATTTTTTTACTGCGTCAGGTTTTTAACTCATCCAGATTGGCAAAGTGAGCCAGGGCTTCCGGGTTGGCCAGTGCGTCCCGGTTTTTCACGGGTTGCCCGTGGATAATGTTCCTGATTGCCAGTTCGACAATTTTTCCGCTGATTGTTCTTGGTATATCCGCGACCTGGATAATTTTCTCAGGCACATGGCGCGGGGTGGCGCCATTGCGTATTTCAGTCTTGATCTCGTTTTTAAGTTTGTCGTCTAACTCTATGTTATTTTTCAATGTGACAAACAGAATTACCCGCACATCGTTTTGCCAGTTCTGGCCTACGGCGACAGATTCAAGCACCTCGTTCACTTTTTCTACCTGTCGGTAGATTTCGGCAGTACCGATTCTGACACCGCCGGGATTCAATACCGCATCCGATCTGCCGTGAATGATTACGCCATTGTGATGTTCGTGAGGGATGAGTTCACCGTAATCGCCATGCGCCCAGATATCCGGCCAGGTCGCGAAGTAGGAATTCCGGTATTTCTCGCCATCGGGGTCGTTCCAGAAGCCGGTGGGCATGGCCGGAAACGGGCTTTGGCAGACAAGCTCGCCCTTACCGGTGGCCTTTGCCTTGCCATCGTCGTCGTAAATTGCCACGTCCATTCCCAGACCGACGCATTGCAATTCGCCCCGGTATACCGGCAAGGCAGGGTTGCCCAGAGCAAAGCAGGAGATGATATCGGTTCCGCCGGAAATGCTGCTGACGCAAACGTCTTTTTTTACATCCCGATATAAATAATCAAAACTTTCATGTGACAATGGTGAACCGGTTGAAAGCAGGGTGCGAAGATGCTCCAGGTTATGGGTTTTGGCCGGTAGTATGTTGGCCTTTTCGCAGGAAGAATAAAATTTGGCACTGCTGCCGAATACGTGGAGTTTTTCTTTTTCGGCAATATCAAACAGGATATTCCCGTTGGGGTAGAAAGGCGAACCGTCGTAAAGAACGATTGTGGAACCCAAAGCCAATGAGGAAACCAGCCAGTTCCACATCATCCAGCCACAGGTGGAATAATAGAAAATACGTTGAGATTCCTGAAGATTGACATGCAGTGATAACTCTTTCAGGTGTTGCAGCAGTGTCCCGCCGACGCTGTGCACAATGCATTTGGGGGCACCTGTGGTGCCGGAGGAATACATAATGTAGAGCGGGTCGGAAAACGCAACGGGAGTGAATTTCAAGGGCGTTTCCTGAGCGCCGTTACCAGCGTCAATAAACTCACTCCAACGGATACATTTTGTTCTGCCAGGCCGGGTTGTCTCGTCAGAGGCAGTCCCGCCGGATAACATCCGGTTGGAGAAAGCGCTCTTACCCGGATCGACGAAAGGTACTTCGATAGCGTACTCCAGTGAATCCAGTTTGTTCAGCATATCGCAGACTTCAGCTCTGGAGTCGATGACCTTGCCGTTGTATTGATAGCCATTGGTGACAAACAGCACCTTCGGCCGGATTTGTCCGAACCGGTCAATAACACCATTCAGACCAAAGTCGGGCGAGCAGGACGACCAGACGGCTCCCAATGAAGTTGTGGCGAGCATTGCAACGACGGATTCGGTACAATTGGGCAGGAAGCCTGCTATACGGTCACCTTTGGTGACACCTGCCTGTCTGAGGGCATGGCCAAGCAAAGTGACTTGCCTGGTCAATTCGGCGTAGCTGACCTCGCTGCGTTCACCGTTTTCCTTGCAGGCAATAATTGCCGGTGTGTCATCATTTCGGCGGAGCAGGTTTTGGGCAAAATTCAGTGATGCCCCTTCAAACCACTTTGCGCCGGGCATCCGGTCTTCATTTTGTAACACCGTGTCCGGGTTGTAGTTGCCTTCAACCTGAAAGTAATTCCATATCCCTTCCCAGAAAGCGGCTTTGTTGGCTATGGTCCATTGGTGAAACTTTGTGTATTGGACAGGAATATCATCATGTATATCAGAAAGATAAGAGTGAAACTTCGAAATATTCGAATTTTTGCAGCTTTCAGGTGAGGGTGTCCATAAAGGTTTGTTCATAGTGACTCCCAGGCGTGGTACAGCTTCTCTGACAGTGCCAGGCTGGCTTTTGACCGGTTACAAATATTCAGTTGTTGACACACCCAGTTGCCTGTGCTGACCAGGGCCTCCAGGTTGATTCCCGTGTCAATGCCCATGCCTTGCAGCATATAAACCAGCTCTTCGGTGGCCAGGTTTCCACTGGCACCTTCTGCGTAAGGGCAACCACCCAGGCCGGCCACGGCCGAGTCTATGTTCCTGACACCCAGTTCGAGACAGGCATAGGTGTTGGCCAGAGCCTGGCCAAAGGTATCATGAAAATGCATCCCCAGTGACGACAGAGGGATACTTCGGGCGACTTCCCTGAAGATGGATTTCATCTGATTCGGGGTGCCGGCACCTATGGTGTCTCCCAGGGAAATTTCATCACATCCAATGTCATAAAGGCGCTCACTCATATCAACGATGTCCCCGTGAGGAACCTTGCCCTGATACGGGCAGCCGCCAACACAGGAAACATAGCCTCGTACCGGAATATTTCTCGCCCGGGCATCTTTCACTACAGGCTTGAACCGTTCAATGCTTTCAGCGGTGGAGCAATTGATGTTCTTCTGGCAAAACGCTTCAGAAGCGGCAGTAAACAGGGAAACCCTGTCGCTGTTTGCCTTTATTGCCATCTCCAACCCTTCCAGATTGGGTATGAGAGCAGAGTATTCCACCTCTGTCTGTCGCACCATGCCTTGCATGACTTCCAGGCTGTTTGCCATCTGTGGCACCCATCTGGGTGAAACAAAACTGCCAGCTTCGATTCGTTTCAGCCCCGATTGTGACAAACGGTGAATGAACTCTGTTTTCGTCTCGACGGAAAGTATTTGTTTTTCATTTTGCAGGCCGTCCCTTGCGCCGACTTCCATGATGCTAATAGCTGTATTTGACATAAGAGTGCCTGTTACATGAGTAGAGATCAGTGATCTGTGTTTTCCGAAGACGCCAGTTCGATCAACTCTGCGCCTTCTTCCACGTTATCGCCTTCCCGGTACAGTATCCGGGCGACTTCCCCGGACTCGTGAGCCGTGATGGTGTGTTCCATTTTCATCGCCTCCATCAGCATCAGCGTATCGCCCTTGTTGACCTGGTCGCCAGGGTTTACGTTCACTGCGATAATTTTGCCGTGCATGGGAGCGAGCAGGGAGTGCTCATGTTCGTCCATCTCCTCAGTGTCGTAGCTCAATGCCATGTCGAAGCAATACGTGGCTCCACCTGTGAAAATGGACAGGGTGTGGCCCTGCAGATTCACGTTATACCTGATGCGTCGCTCGTTCAGGTTGGCCGTGATTTCCGAGCCGGACAATTCGGCACTGACATGAATTTTCGTATGACCAAATGACAAAACAAAATGCCTGGTTAAACTGGAGCCAACCGGGTCATTGGTAAACTCTGTCTGATAAACGAAGATATCGTTGCCCTGAGTCAATTCGAAGGCTTCAATCCCCGGACTGTTCAGTCTCCATGTGGATTGTTGATGCCAGGGCGAATAAGTGTCTGTGCTATGGTTGTGATTGTGATTGTGATTGTGATTGCCATTGCTATTTCTTCGGCTATCGGAGTGCGTTGACTCGCTGCCGAACAGGAACAGGGTGCGGGCTATGCCTGCCAGTGCGAGAATATCCTCGGTCACTTTCGGTTCCATCAGCAGTTTGTGCTGGTTTTCTTCGATAAACAGGGTTGACAGATTGCCACTTTGAAATGCGGATTCCGCGAACAGGGCACTTAAAAATGACAGGTTATTGGTTACACCGGCCAGACGAAAATCAGCCAGTGCCTTTTGCATCCGGTTAATAGCTTGGGGGCGACTATCGTCCCAAACAATCAGTTTGGCGATCATGGGGTCATAGTAGATTGAAATATCATCACCGGACTGAACTCCTGTGTCGACCCGGACATGCCGGCCTTCTTTCGGGGTGGCCATATAATGAATGCGTCCCGGTGTCGGCAGGAAAAGGTCATAGGGATTTTCTGCATAGACTCTGGATTCAAAGGCGTGGCCCAGGCAGGGGATGGTTTCCTGTTTGAACTCGAGTGCTTCACCATTGGCTACACGCAGTTGCCATTCAACCAGATCGATCCCGGTAATCATTTCAGTAACCGGATGCTCGACCTGCAGGCGCGTGTTCATTTCCATAAAGTAGAAACTTTCATCTGCGTCCAGCAGAAATTCAACCGTACCCGCACCCGAGTAGTCGATCGCTTTGGCACAGGCAATGGCTGCCTGCCCCATGGCGGCACGGGTTTTTTCAGAGAGCCAGGGGGCGGGCGCTTCCTCGATGACTTTTTGATGGCGTCGCTGAATTGAGCAATCCCTGTCATGCAGGTATACCGCGTTACCGTGGTTGTCGCACAACAGTTGAACCTCCACATGACGTGGCTCGGTGATATATTTTTCGATCAGCAGGTGATCATCCCCGAAAGACGAAGCAGCCTCCCTTTTTGCTGCGGAACAGGCGGCAGAAAAGTCTTCGGCAACGGAAACCACTCGCATGCCCTTGCCACCACCACCGGCACTGGCTTTCAGCAAGACGGGGTAGCCCATGCTATCAGCGCAGGACTTGAGAGTGGCTTCATCCTGTTGGTCGCCATGATAACCGGGAACCAGGGGAACAGCGGCCTGTTCCATCAGTTTTTTGGCTTCGCTTTTTGAACCCATCGATCGGATGGAGTGGGCTGACGGGCCGACAAATTGAATCCCGTTTTGTTCACACAGCTCGGCAAAGCGGGCGTTTTCCGAAAGAAAGCCGTAGCCGGGGTGAATCGCTTCGGCACCGGCGGAACGTGCAATATCAAGAATGTATTCGGCTCTCAAATAGCTTTTGGCCGCTTCTGCAGGCCCGATTAACCAGGCTTCGTCCGCCATTTGAACGAATAGCGCATTATTATCGGCTTCCGAATAGACGGCGATGCAATGTACGCCCATTTTTTGCGCTGTTTTAATGATTCGGCAGGCGATTTCGCCCCGATTGGCGATGAGTAGTTTACGAAACATGGTGATTGTCCTTTTATGGATGTCCTCTTATGCCGTTGATGCTGTTTTCCAGGCCGGTTTTCTTTTGCCAAAAAAAGCACTCATACCTTCCTGGCCTTCCTGTGACACCCTCAATCTGGCGATTAGTTCTGAAGTAAACCTGAACAGGGCATCGTTAAATGCAGGTGCGTTGTATTCGCGGATTAATGCTTTACTGGCTCGCAGGGCTTCAGGGCCATTGGCCAGCAGCTTTTCGACCGTTTCCCGGAGTTTTTCGTCAAGTTGCTCATCCGGTGATACTTCATGTACCAGCTCCGCTTCTTTTGCCTGGTTGGCATCAAATACGTCTGCGGTCAGGAAATAGTAAGCGGCTTTCCTGGCACCGATGGTGTTGATCACAAACGGACTGATCACAGCCGGTGCCAGACCGAGTTTGACTTCACTCAGACAAAATCTGGCATTTTCACCTGCAATGGCGATATCACAGCAGGCGATAAGCCCGACGGCACCACCATAGGCGGCTCCCTGCACCTTTGCGATAACGGGTTTTTTGCAGAAGTAGAGGGTCTGCATCAGCCTGGCGAGCCGGTTGGCGTCTTCGACATTTTCTTCATAGCTCAGGCCGGCCATGCGCTTCATCCAGTTGAGGTCAGCACCGGCGCAGAAGTGCTTGCCTGCGGATTGCAGGACGATAATTTTGCATTCATCAAGTTCAGACAGTTTCATGAAACTGGCTATAAGTGACTGAATTAACTTATCATCAAACGCATTATGTATTTCCGGTCGGTTCAAGGTAACAGAGAATACGCCGGATTCATTTGATATTTTCAATGCTTCCGATTCTGGTACATCATTTGCCATATCTGTTGTCCTGGTTATAACTCATGTTTTACTTATAACTTATGCTTTACTTATAACTTGTGTTCTGCTTATAACGTACGCCTGGTGCTGTTTTCAGCAGGTTTTGATCACATTCTGAATACACCATAACGGGTATCTTCTATGGGAGCATTGAGCGAGGCTGACAGAGCCAAAGCCAGTGTTTGTCTGGTGTCCGAGGGGGAGATGATTCCATCATCCCATAGTCGTGCGGAGGCGTAATAGGGGTGGCTTTGTGCTTCAAACTGATCGGTGATGGCTCTGCTGAACTCCGCCTTCCGGTTTTCCGGCCAGACTGTGCCACGTTTCGCCATGCTTTCTTCCTTAACCCGTGTCAATACGCCCGCTGCCTGTTCTCCACCCATCACCGAGATTCGGCTGTTTGGCCACATCCACAAAAATCTTGGGTGATAGGCCCGGCCACACATACCGTAATTGCCAGCTCCAAAGCTGCCTCCGGTAACGACGGTAAATTTGGGTACCTGTGCACAGGCAACGGCAGTAACCAGTTTCGCGCCGTGTTTGGCAATGCCACCTTCTTCGTACTTTTTACCGACCATAAAGCCGGTGATATTTTGCAGGAAAACCAGCGGGATTTTGCGCTGGCAGCAGAGCTCAACGAAGTGGGCACCCTTTACCGCCGATTCGGAAAACAAAATCCCGTTATTGGCCAGAATACCCACCGGATACCCGTGAATACGGGCGAAACCGCATACCAGGGTTGAGCCGTAGTATTTCTTGAATTCGTCAAAGTCCGAGCCGTCAACAATGCGGGCGATCACTTCCCGCGAATCGTAGGGTGTTTTCAGGTCGGCAGGTACAACACCATTCAGCTCTTCCGGGGGGTAAAGCGGGTCAACCGGCTTTTGTACATCAATGCCGATCTGCTTTTTGTAATTTAACCGTTTCACACATTGGCGAGCCAGGTGCAGTGCGTGTGCGTCGTTGTCTGCATAGTGGTCGGCGACTCCGGATATTTTACAGTGTACATCCGCGCCGCCCAGTTCCTCTGCGGTGACGTCTTCACCGGTTGCCGCCTTGACCAGGGGCGGGCCACCAAGAAAGATGGTGCTCTGGTTTTTTACCATGATGCACTCATCCGCCATGGCCGGAACATAGGCCCCTCCAGCGGTACAGAGCCCCATAACAACGGCAATTTGCGGAATGCCTTTGGCAGACATGTTTGCCTGTCGGTAAAAAATTCCGCCAAAGTGATTTTCATCCGGGAAGACTTCGTCCTGCTGTGGCAGGTTGGCGCCACCGGAATCCACCAGATAGATGCAGGGCAGTCTGTTTTCTTCGGCTATTGTTTGTGCACGCAGGTGTTTTTTGACGGAAAGCGGGTAATAGGTTCCCCCCTTTACTGTCGAGTCGTTGGCGACTATCATACACTCGACGCCCTCGATACGGCCAATTCCGGAAATCACACCAGCCGCCGGAACCGTCTCCTGATACACCTCCCAGGCGGCAAGCTGGGACAGTTCCAGAAAGGGTGAGCCAGGGTCAAGCAGCCTCATTACCCGATCTCTGGGTAACAGTTTCCCCCTGGCCAGATGTTTTTGCTGGGCGGCCTCGCCACCACCTTGCTCTATGGTTCTGACCTTGTCTCGCAAATCGTCAACTAAAGACTCCATTGCCTGTTTTTGTTTGCTGAAGGCGTCGGAGCCTGAGCTCAGTTTACTCTTGATTACCGTCATTCGTTCTTTCCTGTGGAATCTTTGGTTTCAATCCTGGAGTACAGAGTGTTTGGGGTCGCCTCTGCTCAAGTGTTCAAGGCTCTGTTTCGCCCTTGTCAAGACGCTGCATCAATGTCATTTCGATTCGTTAAACAGTTCCCGGCCAATCAGCATGCGACGGATTTCGGAGGTACCCGCCCCGATTTCATAGAGCTTGGCATCCCGCAGCAAACGCCCTGTTGCGTAATCATTGATATAGCCGTTGCCACCGAGAATCTGAATGGCATCCAATGCCATCTGTGTGGCGGCTTCCGCACAATACAGAATCACTCCGGCAGCATCTTTGCGTGTGGTCTCGCCCCGGTCACAGGATCGGGCAACTGCATACAGGTAGGCGCGGGATGCATTGGTGCGGGTATACATATCGGCAATTTTGCCCTGGATCAGCTGAAACTGTCCTATTGGCTTGCCGAACTGGGTGCGCTCATGGCTGTAGGGCACGACAATGTCCATACAGGCACGCATAATGCCGGTCGGGCCACCACTCAGAACCACACGCTCATAATCCAGGCCGCTCATCAGTACGCGTACTCCGTCGTTTTCTGCTCCCAGCAGGTTTTCCGCCGGCACCTCGACATCTTCAAAAACCAGTTCGCAGGTTTCAGAACCGCGCATACCGAGTTTGTCCAGTTTGGGAGAGCGGGAAAACCCTTTGAAGTCACGTTCAACGATAAAGGCGGAAATACCGTGGGAGCCTTTGGCCAAATCGGTTTTTGCGTAGATAACATAGGTATTGGCGTCCGGGCCATTGGTGATCCACATTTTGGTGCCGTTCAGTACATAGTGGTCAGATTTTTTATCTGCTCTCAGTTTCATGCTGACCACATCACTACCAGCCCCGGGTTCACTCATGGCGAGTGCGCCAATATGATCACCACTCACCAGTTTTGGCAGGTACCGGGTTTTTTGTTCTTCTGTTCCATTACGGAAAATCTGGTTAACACACAGGTTTGAGTGTGCGCCATAACTCAGGCCGATGGAGGCGGAAGCCCGGCTTATTTCTTCCATGGCGATAACATGAGCCAGATAGCCCATTGCAGAGCCGCCGTATTCCTCCGACACTGTGATACCGAGTAATCCCATATCACCCAGTTTTTTCCATATCCCGTCGGGGAAGGTGTTTTCCTTGTCGGTCTTGTCAGCGACAGGAGCGATCTCCGAGTCGACAAATTGTTTGATCTGATGCTGAAGCATGTCGATGGTCTCACCAAGGCCAAAGTTTAGAGAGGTGTAATGTTCGCTCATGGGTGATGTTCCTTATTGTCTTTTGGCTTTCAAAGGGTAACGGGTTTTCAGGCAGCCAGGCGCCGGGCCGGTTATTCAGGCTGTTGACTTCCGGCTTCGGCCTGAGCCAGCGCATCCCGGCATTTCAGTTCTGCTTCGTCCAGCTCGTGTTGCATCACTTTGATGTCATTTAACTGCTGTTCCAACATGATTCTTCGTTCATTTATTTTCTCAAGAAGATAATTTAACTGTTTGATATTTCCCGTTTTGGGGTCATACAATCCAATCAAATCCCTGGATTCCGCCAGGCTGAATCCCAATCGTTTGCCCCGCATGATCAACTTGAGCTTGACCCGATCCTCGTCGGTGTAGAGGCGTGTAGTGCCCTCACGCAACGGCGAAAGCAACCCTTCCGACTCATAAAAGCGAATGGTGCGAGTCGTGATGTCAAACTCTTTGCTTAAATCGCTGATACGATATTTATGCTTTGACGTCATGTTTCGTATTATTTATCCAATTTTTTTCGATATTAAGTTACCTTTACGTAAACGTCAATAACGGAGTGGGCCAGAGTCGATAAAAAGTATCAGGAAAAAGTATCAGGAGGAAGTGTTGAAACGGGGCGATGGGCAGGGGCCGACAATGCCGGATGTGTTTAATGCTGGATGTGTTTTGTGTTACAGCGGTCTGTTTTGCCCGGAAGAGATATCATTCAGCAGGCGCTTGTTCACATCAACCCAACGATCCAGTTTGGACGCATCGCCTATTCGTTTTCCTTGTCCCCGGAGCCGGGAAAGCCACAGGCCCTCACCGTTAAAACTGTAAACCGGTGCGAGATCAGGTCTTTTGGAAGCAGGTTGAATCGAATCGATGAGATTATCCAGAATGAGGGGGTCTGATGTGGGGGTTGCATAGTAGGCCAGTATCATGTGGGCCTGGTTCAACTCCAGTGCCTTCACATAGGTGATGCGCAATTTTTCATCGGCGATGCCAATTTCTTTGAGAGTGAAGTACTTGGCGATCGAATAGTCCTCGCAATCACCGGCATTGGTGATCAGCATTTCTACGGGGGTTGCCCAGTAGTCTTCTCTTCCCCATTGCTTGATATCGGATACAAATCTGGCCTTGTTAAAAAAAGCATTCACTTTTTTCAGTGTTTCCAATTCATTGGAGTCAGGTGTTGAGTTCGCCAGCTCCTGCCATTGCAACAGTCGGCTTTTTGCAGTCGTGCCGAATTTGCTTTCAGCATAATCAAGCAACTGATTGCCCAGTTCCAATGCCAAACCAATCGGGGTGACCAGCAATAAAATGACTATCAGGGGATTTTTTACGGGTTTGCGAGTGACTGCATACACTATAAATGTACCTTTAACACGAGCCTCTGCTATAAAAATAGATGATCCTGTGTGGGTTACACTGTTTTATTTGTCCTGCATTCTTTCTCTGAGGGCTCTCAAGCGTTCTTTAATTTCAGCCTTTCTGTCCTTGTTGCCTGCTCTTTTTGAGGTGCCGCCTCTGATCGCGGAAGATAAGGAGGGCCTGGGAGGCGCCGGGGGAGGAGTGTAGCGTCGCGCATTATTCGATGCGATACGTGCGGCGGCCGGGTCGTTTTCTTTGGGAAAATAGAGTTTTTCCAGTATCCCTTTCCGATTGATCACGATTCTGTCCTTGTATACTTCATGTAAGGTGGCGTTTCCCGGTAACTCTGCATCTATTGTGTAGATCCCGGTTTTTCGATCCGGGCCTTCAACCAGAGCAGAGGCAAACTCCGGGTCATCGGAAACGGATACGCCTCTCAAGGTGAGTTTTAATCTGGTGGAGGGAATGTCTTGAACTTCAATTATCGGTTTTTTCGGGCTTTCTTTCCCGACTTTACCGAACAGATTCTGGTTTATCAGGCGGCTTGCCGCCGACGACAGGCGCTGACTCCGATGCGGGTCTGTCGGTAAGGACGCCAAAGGGTGATCGCCTCCGTCCCGTTTGCTTTCCGCGTTTTTTAGTTCAATGTCTGCCTTTTTCAATTCAAGGCTGAATTGATACCCTTGATAACCCAGTGTAGCCACCATAAGAAGGACAAGAGTAACCGTGAGGGTGGAAGCCAGAGTCAATTTGCGTTGTTTCATTCCGGTTTTTTCGTTCTTTGCGACAGAAATAAGAAAGAGTACCGCGACACTATATACAGTTTGTTCGTTTAAGTCATAATTGCCATTAAAATTTGCCTTGGAACCATGATAGCCTTCATAATCCCGTGAAGTTAACAAAAGAGTAACTTGCCCGGGCGAGCCTTCTGTCTAGAATTGGTGGGGTTTCGTACACCTTTTCCGTGTTCCCGTTATTCGAGCCGTCACTTTTATCTGGCCATTTATTATAAAATAAAGCGTATGTTTCAGCGTCTCCCTTTTTCTTTTGCAAAAAAACACGGTGTTGTCATCAATGGCCTGGCATCCCCGCCAGTGGTTGCGTTCAGGCAGGGATTGACCTTGCCTGCGTTTTCTGAAGTCAACAGGATGATGCTTGGACGGTTTGATTTTGAAGAAGTCACTGATGACGAGTTTGAGGAAATTCTGTCCCGCGCCTATCAAAATGATTCTGAAGAAGCCATGCAGATGGTGGAAGGGCTGGGGGATGAGCTCGACCTGGCCAGCCTGGCGGATTCCGTTCCGGAAACAGAAGACTTGCTTGAGCAGGAGGATGATGCGCCGATTATTCGACTGATCAACGCCATATTGACCGAGGCCATTAAAACGGCAGCGTCGGATATTCATATTGAAACCTTTGAAAAACAGTTGATTGTCCGCTTTCGGATTGACGGCGTGTTAAGGGAGGTGGTCAAACCAAAAAGAGCTTTGGCGCCGTTGCTTGTTTCCCGAATCAAGGTTATGTCGAAACTGGACATTGCGGAAAAACGGCTGCCACAGGATGGCCGCATTTCCTTGAGAGTAGGGGGGCGGGAAGTCGATATTCGGGTTTCCACCATGCCTTCTGTCAATGGTGAGCGAATTGTATTGCGACTGCTGGACAAACAGGCCGGTCGTCTGAAACTGGAAGGGCTGGGCATGGCGCCCCGGGATTTCCGGATTATGAAGGAGTTGATCAACCTGCCCCACGGGATTTTGCTGGTTACCGGCCCGACAGGCTCGGGTAAAACCACATCACTCTATGCCGGGCTAAGTGAAATCAATACCAAAAGCAGAAATATCCTGACGGTTGAAGACCCGATTGAATACAATTTGCCGGGAATTGGCCAGACCCAGGTAAATACCAAGGTAGACATGACCTTCGCTCGCGGCCTCAGAGCCATACTGCGTCAGGACCCTGATGTCGTGATGATCGGTGAGGTGCGTGATCTGGAAACAGCAGAAATTGCGGTTCAGGCCAGTCTGACCGGTCACCTCGTGCTTTCCACCCTGCATACCAACAGTGCAGTTGGCGCGGTGACACGATTAATCGATATGGGCGTGGAGCCGTTTCTCGTTTCTTCATCACTTATTGGTATCGTCGCGCAGAGACTGGTCAGAGTATTGTGCCCGGATTGCAAGGAAGCCTATACCCCGGATCGGGAAAGCTGCGAGTTTCTTCATGCGGACTACAGGAATCCGCCGGAAGTATACCGGGCCAAAGGCTGTACAGAATGCAATCATCTTGGCTATCGCGGGCGAATGGGTATTTATGAAGTGATTCAGGTGGATGATGTTTTCCGCAGCCTGGTGCATGGCAAAGCCGGCGAAATGGAGCTGGAAAAGCAGGCCAGAAAAGTCGGCCCAAGTATTAACGATGACGGTATTGGTAAGATCCTTCAGGGGGTTACCTCCATTGAAGAAGTGCTCAGAGTGGTTCAGCGGAGTTAATTCATGCCAGCGTTTGAATACAAGGCCCTGAGCCATTCAGGCAAACAGAAAAAGGGAACCATCGAGGCAGACAGTGCCCGTCAGGTTCGGCAGTTGTTACGCGAACAGGGGCTGACGCCCCTGACTGTTGACCTTACCACAGAAAAACACAAATCCGGTATTGGCAGCCTTAAAAGCAAAGGCTCCAGTCTTGGTAGCAAAGACCTGGCATTGTTGACACGGCAGATTGCCACCCTTTTTCAATCCGGTATTCCTGTTGAAGAAGCGCTTACTGCCGTAGCCGGGCAAAGCGAGAAACCCAAAATACGGAGCATTATGCTGGCTGTCAGAAGCAGGGTGCTTGAAGGGTTCACCCTGGCAGACAGTCTTGCCGCATTTCCCAATGCCTTTCCCAGGCTCTATCGCTCCACGGTAGCGGCCGGGGAGCACGCCGGGCACCTTGATCTTGTGCTGAATCGGCTGGCCGACTACACCGAGGCTCGCCAGCATGCCCGGCAAAAAATTCAACTTGCCGCCATTTACCCTCTGATTCTTACCTTTGTATCCATATCGATCGTGGTTTTTCTGTTGGCCTATGTGGTGCCGGATATTATCAAGGTATTTGTTAACAACGGCCAGGAGTTGCCCGGCCTGACCCAGGCTTTACTGAATGTCAGCAGTTTCCTGGCTGCATACGGCCTTTATCTGTTCGCAGCTATTGTGCTGGTGGTACTGGTGTTCGGGTGGATGATGAGAAAGGAACCTTTCCGTCTCGCTGTACATAAAATGCTGCTGGAAATGCCGTTCGTAAAGAAAATATCCAGAGGATCAAACTCTGCACGTTTTGCCAGTACACTCAGTATTTTGAACAGTAGTGGCGTACCACTTGTTGAAGCGATGAAAATTTCCGGTGAGGTGTTGAGCAATGATTATCTGAAAGCGGAAATAAAAAATGCGGCTACCAGGGTGAGTGAAGGTGGCAGCCTTAACAAGTCGCTCCAGCAAACCGGATATTTTCCCCCGATCATGATTCATATGATTGCCTCGGGGGAATCGTCTGGCGAGCTGGATCAGATGCTGGAGAGGACGGCAAAAAATCAGGAATTTGAACTTGAGGGGCTGATTGCCACCCTGGTGGGGCTTTTTGAACCCTTGATGCTATTGTTTATGGGCGCAGTAGTGTTGGTGATTGTTCTCGCAATTATGTTACCCATTTTGAATATGAGTAACCTGATTGCCTAATTGATTGAGTAAAAAAACAGGGGATTAGAGTGATACAAAGCAGTTTGAATAAACGAATACAGGGGCAGGCCATTTCGGACAGAAAGAGTAGACGCAATCACAGAGGGTTTACCCTGATTGAAATTATGGTGGTTATGGTGATTCTGGGTTTGCTGGTGGCTATTGTCGGCCCGAATGTGATTGACCGGCTGGGCGAAGGCAAGGTGGGTTCAACCAAAATACAGCTCAGGAATATTGCCAATGCACTGGATTTTTACAAGGTGGACAATTTCAACTACCCGAGTACCGAGCAAGGACTGGAAGCCCTGGTTTCAAAACCTTCCGGCTATCCCGAAGCGAAAAACTGGAATGCCAACGGCTATTTGCCTTCCGTTCCGAAAGACCCCTGGGAAAATGAATACCAGTACATGAGCCCGGGTCTGGAGGGGCCGTATGATCTGTATTCCTTCGGAGCGGATGGTAAGGAAGGCGGCGAGGGGGATGCTGCAGATATCAGCATCTGGGGTCTGGATCAATAAGCCGTTCAAACCCGATGATATCGAGACAGATAAAAAAACAGGCCGGTAACAATAAGAAGAAGGGGTTTACACTTATTGAAATTCTGGTGGTGCTGGTTTTGATTGGTGTCATCGCCAGTGTCTCTGTGTTGGGCATTGGCAACGACAACCAGGGCAGGGAACTGGTCAATGAGGTGAAGCGTTTGCATGCACTCATGCGACTCATTGCTGATGAAGCGGTATTGCATAATTCAGAATACGGATTTTTCATTGATAGTGATGGTTATGAGTTTCTTGCCTATAACGAAGAAAACAATCTCTGGTCGGTAACGTCAGAACCGCCCTTTGCAGCTCGTAGCCTGCCTGAATGGCTGACTGTTTCAGTCCGGCAGGACAGTGATTTTCCCAGGCTGAAAACAAAGGATGAGGAAGAAACCAAAATACCTCAGATCGTTTTTTTATCAAGCGGCGAGATGACACCATTCCGTCTTTTTTTTGACATGCAGGCAGGCGAGTCGGAGAAATTTGGTATTGAAAGTGATGGCTTTACCGGTATCAAGCTGATACTGCCCGGTGCGGATGATGACTTCTAGTTCGTCAGGCCCTCGCAGGGAGCGTGGATTCACCATACTGGAAGTGATGGTCGCCTTGTTAATCTTTATGTTGATGGCCACCGCCATTATCAAGAGCCAGGGGTTGGCTGCAGACGCACATGAGCGGATAAAAAACAGAACCTTTGCGACCATGATAGCGCAAAACCAAATGGCGGAACTGCGTATTGCGAAAGCACCTCCTTCTCCAGGGCAATCGAAAAAGGATTTGGATTTCGCCAATATTGAGTGGAAACTGGTAACCAATATCTCTGTCACTGAAGACCCGAAATTGCTTCGAGTCGATCTGGAATTATTCCGCAAGCTTCGCTCTGGTGATCTTTTCAAGGAGTTGGCATATCTCGGCTTTGTGGCGAATAACAGGTGAAGACTGGAATCGTCGTGCAAATTCGTATTGATCAGGTGCGTATGCAGAAAACCTGTGGTGGTAAAACCGGTGTTCAGCAAGCCAAAGCTCAACCGGGAGGTTTTACTCTTATTGAGCTTTTATTGGCCATTACCATCACCGCGTTGATAAGTGGCGGGGTATGGCAATTACTTGGCGGAACACTGCGCAGCCAGGAGATCCTGGAGAGGCAAACAGTAGCAATAGACGCATTGCAAAGAACGATGATGTTTCTGGATCGGGATATGCGGCAGGTGTCTGTTCGCCCGGTGAGAAACCAGTTTGGTGATCCCGAGTATGCCCTCAGTAACCGAAATTCGTTGTATAAGATAGAGTTTACCCGCAGTGGTTGGCGCAATCCGCTTCAGCATAAAAGAAGTAACCTGCAAAGAGTTGCCTATGAGTTGCATGACTCGACCCTGTTACGCACTTCCTGGACGGTATTGGATAAAGCGCATGACAGTGAGCCGAGAAGCATGGAACTGATGACCGGGATCGACGACATCCGGTTTGAATTTGTCCTGGATAACGACAGTCTGGTCGATGAGTGGCCTCCCGACTCTGTGTTGGGAACAGAAAACTACAGCCGGTTTATATCCATGCCGGTCGCGCTTAAAGTGACATTGAAGCATGCCCTGTACGGCGAAATTTATCGCGTTTTTGATATGCCTCACTCCGTGGAGAACAAAAACTGAAAACAGTCGAACCCGGAAATGACCAGAATCCGAACCCGAATCCGGAGTGAAATCCGGCAGAGACAAACGCAGAGACAGGCAATGAAACCGACAAGTCGTGACACAGACAAAAAGAGTATCCGGCAAGGTAGCAACGGAATAATGATGGCATGACATTCAGGCCTGTTTTTGATCACAAGGTTACTTTCCCCGGCAAGCAGCAGGGGGTTGCCCTGATCCTGGTCATATTTATGACCGTGCTTATTGTTATCATCACTGCGGGCATCACGAAGCAGGTACATTTGTTCGTGCGCAAATCCGCCAATTTGTTCACGCAGGCGCAGGCAGTCGATCTTGCTGTTTCTGCCGAGTCATTTGCCCGTCTTGGCTTGACTCGTGATTTTGACGAAGACAACAAAAATGGCAAAATGATTGATCACGAGAAGGAAGTCTGGGCCGAATATGCAGCGACTTTTCCAATGGAGCTGGGCACTATCGAAATGCAGGTGGATGACCTGCAGGGCCGGTTTAATATCAATGACCTGATAGATCAGAACGGCAAGGTCAAGGCTGTTGTGCTCAAACGGTTTCAGGCATTGCTGGATGTACTGGGGATTGTTTCCATTACTGCAGAGAAAGTTGCGGACTGGGTTGATGCTGATGAACAGAGCTATGACTACAAGGGTGCTGAAGATGATGTTTATCTTATCGAGCATCCCCCGTACAGAACAGCCAACTTCGAGATAGGAGATATTTCCGAGCTGCTTATGGTGCAGGGTATTGACTACGAAGAGTACGAAAAGCTTTTGCCTCATATCAGCGCGTTGCCCCGAGGTACAACCGGGCTGAATGTGAATACCTGTTCCCGGCCGCTGCTGCGGGCACTGGTTCCAACCCTGACTGAAGAAATGGCTGATTCAATCATCGAGACCAGGCGGCAGGACGCATTTAAAACCGTGAATGAATTTTTGAAGCAGCCCGGACTCGAAAGACTGAAAGACAAAACGAACCTTACCGTATCCACGCATTACTTTCGTATTTCGGCACGCGTATCCATTTCTGACACAGTGGCGAGATTGGTATCAAAGGTATACCGCGATGATGATGGCCAAACTATTTTACTGGGGCGTGATTTTGGGCAGAAAGATATCATTAACAAACCACTGGTTTTGCTGTAGTGTTGTCACCTCAAGGAATGCAGGCTGTCTGTTCCATGGTAACCGGACATTGGGCTTTTCGAGACCCTTTGGCGGTTGAGGCCCCGGTTTGCAGTTGTTTTCCGAAATACACATTTCGCCTGGCCAACCGCCTGCGAATCAGTTGAATTACCGATGTCATATAAACTTTTTCTTTTACCCGCTCCTTCTTTTGTCGCCTCTGACGATGTGTCCGATCTGAACCTTCAGCTCGATGAAGGGGAGATTTTTGACTGGTGCCTGTACAGCCATTCCGGCGAACGACTGGCCTCTGGCTCACAGGACAGCCGCAACGAAATAAACCGTATTATTGCTCAAAATGACCTTAAAGATATTCAGGTGGTCGGGTTGGTACCGGCACAGGCAGTATTGTCAACCGTGGTTAGCATCCCCGCCAAACAGCAGAAATACTTGAGTCAGGCCCTGCCATTTGTGGTAGAAGAGCAGCTTGCGCAAGACATTGAAGATGTTCATATTGTCACCGCCAGATCAGGTAAAAAAGACCGAATACCGGTAGTTATTATTGAACAGGGTATTATGGCCAGGCTTATGTCCTGTTTTGGCAGCTTTGGTTTTCCGCTCCAGGGGATATTTCCTGACGCGGCACTTTTGCCCGAAGCCATTTCGGAAAACAGGGAATACGGTAATAGTGTCCTCATCGACGGAGACTATGCCAGTTTCAAATGTGTCAGCCACTTTATCAAGGTGCGGAAAAATACCTTGAGCCTTTATCTGGAACACCTGTTTTCAGACCCCGAATTTAGTGGCAGGAAGGAGAACAACCGGGCTGTCAAACTCTATGTCAATTCGGCCCGGCAGGAAAGTGAGGCCATTACCATTGCCAGCATTGAGCAGGTGGCTGAAACTGTGTCGATAGAACCCTGTTCCCTTGCCACTATCGAATTTCTCGCCGAGTCGTTTTTCCATGCACCCTTTTTAAAATTCAATTTATGCCAGGGACAGTACAGGGTTCAGCATGACAGTAACTCCCTGTGGAAGAAATGGAAAAGCGTTGTAGTGGTATTAGTTATCTGGCTGGTTTTGCAGGTAGGTCTGAATATTGGAAAGGGAATTTACCATTCTCGGGAAGCGACTGAATTGAAGGCACAGTCGTTGGCTCTGTATCAATCGATTTTCCCTGATGAAAAACGGGTCACAACCGGGAACGTATCACGCTTTCTTAAAAGCAAGTTGCTTCAGTCTGGCAAAATCGGAAATAACGGTGGTTTTCTGGCATCCCTTTCCCTGGTAGGGCAGGAGTTCAGCAAGGCCAATACCAAAAAGGACATGGAGCTTAAAAGCCTGAATTACAATGCGCAAAGGGGCGAGCTTTCAGTGGAATTGCAGGTTGGCTCTCTCCAGCAGCTCGATGCGTTAAAAACAGCGATTTCGAATCAGGGTTCAGAGGTTAAAATAGGTTCGGCCGTGAAAGAAAAGGGTTTCGTCAGAGGAAGACTGACGATATCAGAGCGTTGATATTGTGGATATTGAAATTGTGGGTATTGGTATTGTGGATGTTGGTACTGTGGTGTGGATATAGTTATGGGATTGTATGATTCATTGCAACACTCTCAAGTCTTTACTCAACTGCGTAAAGCCTATGACAGTCAGTCTGAACGGGATAAAAAAGCAACCCGGTTACTGGTGACGGCAGTTATCCTGGGGCTTGTTTATTTTCTGATCTGGTCCCCTTCCTGGACTTTCTACACTGAAAAAAAGAACGAACACAAGGCAGCAGAGCAAGTGTTGCATTTTGTGCAGGCCAATGAACAAAAGGCCAGAGCGGCAGCAAAGGCGCTCGGCACCTTGACCGGCCCAAAAAGACAATCCGGGTCGCTGGTTTCTCTGGTCACTTCCTCGGGCAGGCAAAGCGGAGTCGAAATCAAACGCTTTGAACCGAGTGGTGCCGGGAAGCTCAGAATCTGGGTAGAGAATGTTCCCTTTGACAACGTGGTAAAGTGGTTAGGCAGGCTGCAAACCAGCCACAGTATCAGGGTGCAGGAGATTTCTGTTGATCGCGGCGACAAGTCCGGGCTGGTGAACGGGCGGCTTCTACTTTCCAATTAAAAAATGGTTCGAGATATATTAGAATAAAGGTATCTACTCTCGTCTTGCCTTCATGGGCAGTCGTCATCAATCATCACCCAAAGAGAATAAAAACATGGGAACAAGCGCCGACACATCAGTGGCAATAAACAATCAGTTTGGCATCGATGAACTGGATATAGTCCGCCTCGACCATCATTCATTTAAAGAGGCCAAATCCATTCTCTATCAGGCTTACCTCAATCAACCCACTTTCCAGTATCTTTTGGGGCATGGCAAGCCTGGCTATGATCAAAGAGTTCGCGCCACACTGCGAGAACTTATGGAATTGCATTTTTCCAGGGGACAGGATGTTATTGGCATTACAGTGAATGAATTGCTGGTTGCCGTGGCCTTTATTGGTAGCCCGAATGTCAGGTTAAGGCTCACCGACCAGATTAGCTGGCGCATGAGGATGACGTTGACTGCCGGCCTGTCCTGTACCCGCCGCTATATTGATTTTTATGAGCAGATATCCGAATTGCATCCAACGGATTATCACCATGAACTGCCTTTAATCGGTGTTCACCCCAAGTATCAGAGCCAGGGCGTCGGCACTGCCTTGCTAAAAGCGGTCGAGCAGATTTGTGCGGAAAACCACAAATCAACCGGCATCAGCCTCGATACCGGGAGCGCACGCTGTGCCGATTACTATTGCTCGCTGGGTTACGAAAGGGTTGGTGAAATTCAGATTGGGCCGGTAACGGAAACTGTACTATTCAAACCAATCCGCAAACTGGTTCGACAATAATTTTTCCGGTTATCAGGTGATGTATTGGCCAGGCCCGCCCGGGGTGGCGTGAGTAAATACTGAAGTTAACCAGGTGTTATGAATTAATGAAAGGATAAACTATGAAGCATTTTGATATCGCTGTTATCGGTGCAGGTTCGGGAGGTGTCAGGCTTTCACGTATGGCGGCGGGAATGGGTGCGAAAGTGGCCGTTATCGAATCCACCTATTTGGGGGGAACCTGTGTCAATGTCGGTTGTGTCCCCAAGAAGCTGTTTGTAATCGCCTCTCACCTGGGGGAAGACCTGGTTGACTCGGCAGGCTATGGATGGTCAGCGTCATCGGTCGGGTTCGACTGGAATACGCTGAAAAGCAATAAAGACAGGGAAATTGGCCGGTTAAACGGTATCTATGAAAAACTGCTGGTAAACTCTGGTGTCTCTCTGCTTACCGGTCTGTGCAGATTCAAGAATAAAAATACCCTGAGTATTGCCGATGATCAGGGTAATCTTTCCGAAATCACTGCGGATAAAATTGTTATCGCCACCGGTAGCACCCCTTTTATACCTGATATCCCGGGCAAGGAATGGTTGCGTACGTCTACCGATATGTTTTATTTGGACTCGCTACCCCAAAAAGCGGTCGTTTGGGGAGGCGGTTATATCGCTGTGGAGTTTGCCGGCATCCTGAATGGACTTGGGGTGGAGACTCACCTGGTTTATCGGGGCGACCTTTTTCTGAGAGGTTTTGATGAAGAAATCAGGCTGTTTATCAAACAGGAAATGATCAAGAAGGGAGTGAACCTGCATTTTAACACCAATATTGACGCTGTAACGTCTAAAGCAGAAGGCGATTATGCTGTCGAGTTGAGTCATGGTGCTGCCTTGAATTGCAATCTGGTTATGGCGGCGACAGGGCGCGTTCCGTTGACATCGGAAATCAATCTTGAGGCTGCCGGAGTGGCGTTGAACAAAAGAGGCGAGATAGCCGTTGATGACCATTTCAAAACATCCAGTGAAGGTATCTATGCTATCGGTGATGTGATTGGTGGTATGCAATTGACCCCGGTTGCCCTGGCTGAAGGAATGGCACTGGCAAAACACCTGGTTCAGGGTGCGGCGATATCAATGGACTACGCAACGATTCCGACGGCGGTATTTACCCAACCGACAATTGGTACAGTGGGGTTGACCGAGCAACAGGCCAGAGAACAGTACGTGGATATCTCGGTGTACAAGTCTGTTTTTACACCGATGAAACACACCTTGACAGAGAGCGATGAGAAAACCTTTATGAAAATGCTGGTCGATAACGCATCTGACAGGGTGCTGGGTGTGCATATGGTTGGCGATTCTGCAGGAGAGATTATTCAGGGTATGGGGGTTGCCCTCAAGGCCGGGGCAACAAAAGCGGTGTTTGACAGTACCATTGGCATACACCCGACAGCGGCTGAAGAGTTTGTAACCATGCGCACGCCATCCACGTAGACAGCACCCCGGTATCTGATAGCTCGATATATCTGGTCTGGAACGCTTTCCAACAGGTCGTGGCGTGCTTGCGAATCAATCGCAGGTCGCTACGCTTGAACGATACCTTTCCCGGTACTGCCCGGGGGTCAGGCCGGTTTTCTTTTTAAATAAAATTGAAAACGAGCTCACGTCATCGTAGCCGACCTTGTTAGTCACTTCAGTCAAGCTGTTGGATGTTTCCTCAAGCAGTTTTTTTGCTGATTCCAGTCGCAAGGACTGGAGATACACGTTGGGGGTTTCGCCGGTGGCAGATTTAAATCGCCGATTCAGGGTTCTCAGGGAAATATGGAAGGCATTGGCAACATCGCTAAGAGAAAGGTGGTTGCGGTGATTGGATTCCATCCATGTTTGAATTTCCAGCACTTTTTCATCATTGTGATAACGTTTGCTGATCAGCGGGGAATAACTGAGCTGGCTTTGTCTTCCCATGTCAATAACAAAGGTTTTGGCAGAGCCCACAGCAGTTTCGTGATCGCTGAAGCGTTCAACCATATATAAGCCCAGGTCAAACCATGCGTTACCACCACCGGCGCACAGTATGTTTCCGTCGTGCGTAACCAGTTGTCCCGGCATCAGGTTAACCGCCGGATACCGGCTGCGGAAAAGATCCACAAAACCCCAGTGAGTGGTTGCCTGTTTCCCGTCCAGCAAGCCCGCTTCAGCCAATAGAAACGCACCGGTGCAATTACTGGCGATCAATATGTCCTGATTCTTTAAACCGGACAAATAGTCAATCAGAGCGCGGTTCTGGAACAGCGTTCTTTCAATATTTCCCCCGATAGTGGGTACCAAAACGATATCGGGCGACTCGATCTGGCCAAAACTGATGTGCGGGGTGATTTCGACCGAATTGAGGCAGGTGAAAGGCTTACCCGTATCGGATGCAATCTGAAGATTAAACAGTCTTTCAGGCGGGGTATTATTCAGGCGGTTCCAACTGACACCGGCCAGGCTGAGCAAATCTGCCAGGCCGGTTATACTGGTCGACAGGGCATAGTCATATCCCAGAATTACGGCATTTATCATGGTGATAGTATGTCCTGATTAGCAATTTGTTTGAGTATTATGCCATCTTGATTGACGCGGGACAATTAATCTGACAGCAATCGGGCTGCATTTAACGGTTTTTTTAACGTGAACCAGTATCCACTCAGGTCTTTGAATCGGGTATCTTTTGCCCGAGTATCGCGGTGTACCCATTGAAGCCGAATACCCTGGTGTGCTTCTTGTCCAGCATGGCCAAGCCCTGTTTTTTCATGTGGCCGTAATAATCGTAAACCGGGTGAAAGGCTGCGCCTGTTGTGACCCAGAAAATGATGATTGCTATGTACCAGTAAATATTTTTTATCAGTTTTGCAAAAAAATGACCTTCAGGCAGAGCAAAATCACCGACTACAATGTATGCGTCATCTTTGCCCAGGGTGATCAGGTGTGCGAGAACCTTTGCCATAAAGTCTTCACTAAACACGTTCAGAAAAAAATTGGCGACCACCATGTCGTAGTGGCCAACTTCCCCAAACTTCATGATGTCAGAATGAACAATCCGGATATTCAGGGGCTTTCCGGATTTCTTCACCCCCTCTCTAAACTTGTCAAGCATGGCTTTTGAAAGGTCAACAACGGTCACCTCCGCGCCTTGCTCTGCTGCGTAAATTGCTTCCTTACCATGCCCGACCCCTGCAAACAGCACTTTTGCTCCGGGTTTCAAATACTCCGGAGTCAGCATCGAACATTTACATTTCAGTATTGAATTGCCCGCAAATACAAAACTCAGAGCATCATAAACAGGACCCATTAACCAGTATTTGTCTTTCATAAATATGCCTTGACTGTTTGTGATTGTTATCGTCCCGGCGGAAATTGGATAATTCTACTCAAGACTGATCATTATACTGTTATAATGATAATCCACAGCGATATTGTCCAGAGTTTTTATCATGGTTTGAAATGCGACAGCCCCACAGAACAGCCACGTTCTGGTATCTCACTGAATCAGCAGCAGACTGATTTTCGGGTAAATCCGATCATTGAAGCTGCTCAATTTTATCTTCAATTTCCCTGATTTTGCTTTTAAACACTTTTTCCAGGTGCCTCAGGTCTTCCAGAATATGCTCTTTCAGAACCTGTTCGTAACGTTCAGCGTCTGTGATAGTGTCAAGTTCCGACAGGACTTTTGTCAACAGCGGCGAAACCTCATGGACTTCAGAATAGTTATTTGAAGCGCTATCCCACTTGACGATACGAGTCGGACGATGAAAGTGAAACTTTTCGCTTTTCTTGAACAGGGCGCCTTTTCCCCTGTCGTAATAAATCTTTAATATGTCATGGTCACTTTCCGATCTCAGTGAATATTTTTCTATATGGGTAAAGTGGGTCAGTCCCAGGGATTTTAATCCTTCAAAGTCCATTCTTTTTCTCCAGGTGCGTTTGGTTCTGGTTAAAAAAGTGATTCAGCCGATCTCTGAAGTGTCGAGTATCACGATAGCCAAGATTGATCAACTCAAAACAAAAGTCTTTTTCAAACATGAGATAACTTGCCAGACTATTGCCCGATATACCATCACTTTTACCGGAAAGTAGTAACCGCCGCATATTCCTGGGCAAAGTGCCCAGGTGTCTGGATGCGAGTTCATCGATTGATTGGCTGGGGGTAATTTCCATTAATTCCAGAGGGTATAGATCAGGCCGGTTTTCTTTTAGTACATCAGGAGGTATCAGATTGATCAGTGCATTAATGAGCCGTGTCTGCTCCAAATCGCGCTCCTGATACCAGTCGTTGTGGTCAGCGGATGTTTGAAAGAAAGTGATGCTTTGTCCGCTTCCGTATCGACATGCTGTGACACATAGCGAATCGATCTTCTTTTGGCTAATGTTGGATTGCACAGCATCAAAGTTGATATGTGTGTTTAGAAAATCAAGTAAAGGAGAGGTGTCGAGAAGTGACATGTTTTTTTCATTGTATGATTTTCCCGACAAAATTGCCTGGTTGAGATGGCTGAAGTGTTGGGATATGCCCCATAAATCGGAGTGATAGACACTGGATGATTCCAGGGTAGACCACAGATACTCCATGCGAGTTATCGTATGCCTGAATAACGAACTTCCGGAAGCCAGGCCAGCCGCGTTTATTGCTCCTGCAGATACGCCGCATATGATGTCAAACGGCTGTTCGACATCAGGACAGAACTCCGAAAGCGCTTTGAGCACACCAATATGGTAGGCGCCTGTAGCCCCACCACCGGCAAGAACGACAGCATTTTTCATCATAATTTGTTGTAGATGGCATAGTTCGGTTGTTATTGGATAAGACTAGGGCAAATACAGGGATTTTGCGATACCATCAGGGGTGAATGAATCGTAAGCGCCTATCCAACCACACCCTGTTAACAAGCCCACCCGCAACATAAGCTATAGCCTCTGTCATCAAGGAGGTACTTATGTCGAAATATCGTTCC
>PDWI01000622.1_pt1 | contig 57317 bp, 63 predicted proteins | sample 1430891 | NCBI WGS metagenome assembly PDWI01 (sample SAMN01162508, study PRJNA174530) | Oral metagenome, whole genome shotgun sequencing project. | biome: Marine environment; feature: Marine mammal; material: Swab sample of the gingival sulcus; isolation source: swab sample of gingival sulcus... | reverse complement strand
TGATTTTCTGTGTTTTTTTGAGAATTGTTTTGACATCCCATCACAACAAAAACAACCAGTAGAACTGGGATGATGAGGAATTTCTTTGTGAGAGAGTTGTATATCATAATGTTTTTTTCATTTCATTATTTGCGAATGTTGCAGTGTATAGTATATCAAATATTGTGTCAACGATTCATTTTTCTTTGATGAAGTATATTAAGTATTGTTTATGAATATGTATTTTTATTTAAACAAAAAGCCACAAATTTCCATTAAGAAAATTTGTGACTTTATAACTAATTTTGTAAATATTATTTGGAAATGTCTAATCTGATAGAAATCACCTTTCAACGCATTGATCATACATGAAAATTACTGGACATTATTTTCTTCAACAGAAATCGTTTCAAGAATTTGTCGTACTTTTCTTGTAGGTGTGATATGTGCGGTGCGATATTCTGGGAGGATGCTCGTCATAATGACAATTTTTCTTTCGTATGGTAAAAGAATTGTTGATGCATTTTTGCGCCCCCGTGTAATGATCGTTGACTTAAATTCCTTACCTGCAATGGTGATGAATTCTGATTGAGAATACTCCGTATTAACATGTTCTTTGTCCATAAGAAATGTCATTTCTTCTTCTGATGAATTTTCAGGATACAACAGAAAAACCTCACCAAAGCTGTTTTTTACAATTTCATCATAATATGGCCCACTGCCTTTTGAACGTACATAATCTCCCCCTATTTGATTCATGATGTCAGAGCTGATGTTTTTTGCGCATATCACACCGTTATCTCCTCTCATTGCAACATCTTGCCATGGAAAAACCCCACATTCCCAACCATGCGGTGGAATAAAAGAGATTTTGGTGCCGTTGAGATCAAATGTGCGAAGTGTGTTGTGATTGTTTTTTTGTGTGTAGAAAAGTATGATACTTGCGGTAAGGAGTACACCGATTGATATTATGATGATAGTGCGTTTTTTGTGTAACATATTTTTACATTTCATTATTTGCGAATACTGTGGTGTATATTATATCAAATATGTTGTCAATAGATAGTCTTACTTAAAAATGAATTACTCACAATTCAAATTATTGAATTATATGATACTACAACACAAGAAAATCTCTCAATGTATACACATCAAGAGATTTTTCTATAATTCCAAAGATTTAATCTACGCACCACATCCAGCATCAGTATTTGCTTCTGAAGTAGTTCCTCCGCCAAACCCCGCAGCAGGACCTGTGCTTGAAAGTTCTGCTTGACATTCCTCTGGCTGTTCTTCAAATCCTGAACATACCGCAGCAAGTAAACTTGCACTATCACGTCCAGACTGAATTTTTTCACCATTGATTACAAGAGTTGGCGATCCCTGCACACCATATTTTTCATTTTCCTCCTTATAAATATTGAATTGTGGAAATTGCCCACTAACCCATGCACTTTTGTCTTCGAGTAATTCTGTAACCTTGTACGCTTCATCAGTTACAGCAACACACTGATTAAGAATTGCCTGATTGATATTAGCAACAGTATTGCATCGTGTAGCATCTCCATCTTCGAGGAAACATGTAAGGTATGTCAAAAACTTTTGTGGTTCTTTTTCTTGGATGCAATATTGACGCAATTGCTCTGTCACTTCCTTCACTCCATGCATCGCATAATCGACAAATTTAAACTTTCCGTCAATCTTATTTCCAAGAGCTTCAAAAACTGGAATCATACCCTTTTCAATTTGCGTGCCATATGGACAGTGACTCATCACGAAAACCTCAACTTCTGGTTTTGATAATTTTGTATGTGCTTCTGTAGCTGGCATCCCCTCTGTCGCCATCCCTTCTTTCGTTTCTTCCGAAGGATTAACCTCAATCACTTGCGGAATAATATACATCATATCTTTTGTAATATATAGAGGTGGCACCTCTTCTGACTGGCCCTCTACAACAATTTCAACGCTATAAAAACCTTTTTCCTCCATCACCTTACCTGCACTAATTGAGACATCAGCTGGCACATTAAGCGCGAGCCATTCATTTACAGTGTTTTTTACTTCCTCTGCTACGTTATCACTCACAGGCACAGGTTCACCGGTCCTTGCGTTTTTTTCTTTGTTTTTTCCGACTACAACCATGATTAGTCCGATAACAATCAAACCAATAATAATCCATACAAAAATGTTTTTTCCACCTGACGCACAAGATCCATCAAAACATTTTTTACCCTCTTTTTTTTCAGAATCTTTTATCTTCTCCTTTTTTTTCTCAGAAACATCCTTCTTCTTTTCTTCTACCATGCATTTTTTATTAAAAAATTATACTTTAAAAATTAGTTACTAAAGTTTTCATTATATTATCATACCTATGTTTGCCGTGCAAAATTCAGTGTTTTAATGATAGTTCGTGCTATCCGTGCTGTTGTATATCCCTTTGGGATATCAAGATCAAGTAAAAAATCATCAATATCTTCAACCGACAAACTATACGCTCGCAACATTTCATCAAGTGTAGGAAAAAAATTTTCTAATAAATCATTATTATCAATCCATTTTTTTTCCAAAATAGCACTACCATTATCCTCTAATACGAGAACAACATCTTTTTCTTTCAATTGCAATCTTATATTCATGAAAAAACGTTATTTATCAATTATTTTAATAATATCACAAATTATCCTCTTTCAAATCCACAAAACATTTCTCCTGCAAAACTGATACAATCTGCATACAATTTTCTAAACCTGAATACATGAAAACATCTCACAAAAAACAATCTTTATTCAAATACATTTCTTCAGCACGTTGTACCATAAACATTTCAATTGGAAATTTGTCAAAAAACAAACCAATTATTTTGCTTTTAATTTTATCGTTTGGATCATTTCATTTTCTATGCGGAGATTTTCTCCTTGCATATACATCAAATTCACTTCAAAGACACTTCCCCTTCCATCCTTGAAATAATATTCTTTTTTACGATTATATCCTTGTGTCAAAGCAAACTCTTCAGACATCACTTCTTCGCACATCCACACATCTCCACTAATATAACGTAAATCACTCTTTGAGATATTATTACATTTTTTTTCCAATTTTACTTCCTCCGTATCTGGATATACGCCAACAGTAATACGTGCGATACATTTATCATACTTATTGCGTGCACATGCCTCTGGATGAAACATCGTACCGTCAATTAAATTAAACTCCCATCCGAGAGGGTATTTCATTTCATATGCATATTCTTCACTTACATATGTATACCAATTGGATGAATCAACAAAATCACTATTTAATTTAATGTCATCCCATTCATCTTCTGTGATAATGTGCACATTCATCTCTTCATTTGTGGTAAAAAACAACATCGAAAAAATTACTCCTACCAGAAGAATAATTAATGCGATAATAATTTTTAATTCTTTTTCCATAAATACACCAAGTCACTCATACAACACATGATAAGTATATCGTCTTTTTTTTATAAAATCAAAAAATTACACCCGTTGACGCAACTAAAAAAATCATTATGATAGATATAATATCTTTTGAATGATATACTATACTCATGACGACAATCGCAAGAAACAATAAGGCAAAATTTGATTATGAACTCATGCAAACATATGAGGCTGGTTTGTCTTTGTATGGTCATGAAGTTAAGTCCATAAAAACTGGTAATATCTCGCTCAAAGGCGCTTTTGTCACAATGAAAGGTGAAGAACTCTATCTTACAAATGCTCTCATCCCTCTTTATAAACATGCAGGCAATATTAAAGAATATGATCCAAATCGCTCTCGCAAACTTCTTGTCAAAAAATCTGAAATTCGTTCTATTATCGGAAAAAAGAAGCAGGCAGGATTGACATTGGTGCCAATTCGTGTTTATACTAAGGGAAAGTTTGTGAAAGTTGAGTTTGCACTTGCACGTGGCAAGTCAAAACACGACAAAAGACACTCAATTAAAAAGCGTGAGACTGATCGATCGATTGCACGCGCGTTCAAACGTTCATAAACAATTGGGGATGCTAAGCTTTCGACAGTTTGTTGTTTGCTGATATGCACGTCGGGCACATATACTCATCCCGTTAAAATGGTATATACTTTTGATAAGTGCAAACTTTGTCAATAAAGTAAAAGCGGCTTTCACGCCGTCTTTTGCACCGTCTCTCGCGTAATAAACGCCTGAGCCACTCGCCAACTGATGTCTCGTAGGTTGGTTGTAGTGTCATATTTTCGAGACTCGTTTCGCATATGTATCTTTGCACATGAGGAATTAAATTTTCAAAGATAGGTCGAGAGATTTTTTGAATGTCTTCTCACTCTCTACCGAACACGTTCAATTTGCATTGACATGAAAGACATCTCTAAACGTGTAAGAAGTATTTTCAAATATACAAATTTGGACGTGGGTGCAATTCCCACCATCTCCACAATATTTTAATTATTATAAACAAACCACAATGCGTAGAAGATTTCGCCGAAAACCAAAGAAAAAACCGCAAATACCGCAAATGCGTGCAAACGAGCGGATTTTTGCCGATCCTATAATTCTCATTGACCACAACGGTGAACATGTCGGTGAAATCGCATTATCAGAAGCGCGTACGATGGCAGAAAGTGTAGGACTAGATCTTGTAGAAGTTTCACCAAAAGCGCATCCACCAGTTTGTAAAATTCTAGATTACGGAAAATTTCAATATGCTCAAGCGAAACAATACAAACAAAGCAAATCACAACAAAAAGTCGTCAGTACAAAAGGCGTACGCATCGGACTACGAACTGATACACATGATCTTGATTTCAAAAAACGCCAAGCGGAAAAATTCCTTTCAAAAGGCAATAAAGTAAAAGTGGAAATTGTACTTCGTGGACGCGAAAAAGCACATCAAGATCTCGCAAAAGAAAATATCCAAAATTTTCTTAATGCACTGGAAGTACCATTTCGCACAGAAGAGCAAATAAAAAAATTTCCTGGTGGATTTAATACAATCATTGCACCAGAATAAACATTTGACAAAATACACTATTTCCTATAGAATTTCTTAACAGTCACTACATTGATGTAGTTTTTTGTCATCCTGAACTTGTTTCAGGATCTCGACATTGTGCGAGGTTTTGTTTTTGATCAAGATTCTGAAATAAATTCAGAATGACAGTGGTGATATAAATTATTGTTTTAGAGAAAAATTATGCCAAAGATGAAAACGCGAAAAGCACTTGTAAAAAAAATTAAAGTATCAAAAAACGACAAAGTACAACGTCGTTCTACTGGACAAAATCATTTCAATGGAAAAGAATCAGGCAACAAAACACGCGCAAAACGCAGTGATAAACGCCTTTTCAAAACTGATGAAAAAAACATTCTCAAAGCACTAGTCAACTAAATTCTATCATTCTAAATTCTAAATTATGGCAAGAGTAAAACGTAGCGTCACAGCAAACAAGCGACGCAAAAATCTCCTCAAACTAACCAAAGGTTTTAAGTGGCGCAGAAAATCACATTATCGTGCAGCAAAAGAAGCAGTTCTCAAGGCAGGAAAATATAAATATCGTGATCGCCGTACAAAAAAGCGTACAATGCGTAATCTCTGGATCCTTCGACTCAACAATGCACTAAGACTACACGATGAAAAATATTCGACATTTATCAACAAAATGAAGAAGAAAAATATCGAACTCGATCGCAAGGTACTATCACAACTTGCAATCGAAAACCCAGAAACATTTGCGCAATTTATAAAAGAAGTAAAATAATACTATAAAAAACATCCGCTCTCCTGTGGATGTTTTTTTTCTAGAAATTACGGTTGATGGTGAGATGTAGGCAAAATTAATTGACAAAACAATAAAAATGTGATACAATTTCCTATCACAGTTAAAGTACTGTGATAGTATCTAAAACTGTAAAAAATTTAAGTACATTACCAATTTAATAATAATGGAGAATAAATACAATGAGCGAAAAGAAAAATTCCATAAAAAAAGCAACTGATACCGCAAATGAAATAGCTAGTGCAATGAGCCATGGACACACGCTTTTATCTTTTGTAAAAAGTTTTTTAGGATTATCACAGGGAAGTAAATCCGCAGAATCAGCTGGATTACAAGCTAGTGCTTCTGGAAAAGGAAAAGCTGATGAACGTTTGTTTTTTACTGCATGTGCTCGCGCAGAAGAAAGACTGATTCGTGAATTCAAATATCATGAAAATGATGCAAAAAGAAGAATTCACAACATCCAAAAAGAAAGAGATGCTCTTGATCCTATAACTGATGAGGCTGTAATCCTTACAATTGGATTAGAACAAACAAAAAATGCACAAGGCATTTTTCAAAACATTGATGGTCAAGATATAATCATTATGTTAGCCAAACATGATGACAGAAATTTCACACAAATGTGCTTTAAAGCAATGGCACGCAGCAATGAAGTTTTGCCATACAGATTAAAGCAAATTGAAGAAAAGGTTAAAGAATTTAATGATGCAACAGAAAAATTCTTTAAAGATAGTACTTATGAAACAAGAAGAGGTGTTTTTTGGGATTTTGTTCCAATCGTTAACCTCTTTACTACACGGAGGAAAAAATAATGGAATTTATAAGAATTCTTCAAATATTTCGACAGTCAGATGCTTGGGCTATGCCCCATCTCCGTCGAGCGCATGCGATATTGACAAGCATTGCAGCTCTACTATCTGCACTAGTCATCCTAGGATATTTCTTGAATATACTAGGGTACAAAGGTATTAATATACTTATTGGTGTGATTGGAATTCTGGGTTTAGCAGTAAATTCAATACACCCCGGAATTACACTACGTGTATTCCAAATAGGTGCTGCTACAGGAATTCCAAATCCCAAGAAAAATTTTTGGGAAGGTGGCGAAGATTTTCTAAAACTTTACGCCCGTGGAATTCACCTCATTCTCTTTTATTATTCTGGTATATTTTTTGCTCTAGGCCTTATAGGCTTTGAGCAATACCCCAAACTTTTTTGGGTAGCATTACTAGGAATTATTCTTTTGGCTCTCTGGCCAAAAGAAACTAATTAACAAAACGGTCGTGCGCAATGCGCACACCGTTTTTTCTATTTTGTAACAAAAAATATTCTAATCACAAAATATGTTTAGACATTACCAGAAATTATTGACAAAACAATAAAAATGTGATACAATGTCCTATCACAGTTAAAGTACTGTGATAGTATCTAAAACTGTAAAAAATTTAAGTACATTACCAATTTAATAAAAGGAGAAAAAGAAATGTCTGAGAAAAAACATTCCTTAAATCTGTTTAGAAAAATCGTTGTAATAATAGTGTTTTGTATTATAGGATTTGTTATTTTACAACCTATAGTTTCATCAGAACGATTCAAGACTCGTGTTGATCATATTGCTGGTGGTTCTTTGATGAGATCACTGAAATTATCAGATTTTCAGGTAACCGCTCATAAAATTCTTGAGCAAAATTCTGAAAACACAAATCTGATGTGTCTTGGAAAAACATCTATAGATCGTGAAAGAAACCTTACATCGATAATAAAAAAAATACAAAGAGGCGAAGAAATCAGTGTATATGAAAAAAAATGCATACAACAAGTGGACGATGGACCAGCATCTTTCAAAGAAATTGTTAAGAAAACAGTTTCTAATATAAAAAATATCTTCACAGATGAGGAGTACACATTCTTCTATCACCCCACAAAACCAGGATGGCAAAGATTTGATGTTCCTGGCACTGGTGATTACGAAGTGAGTTGTAGTGGATTGTATTCACAAAAATTCACTAATCGTAGAAAAAACATCGGATGCGAAGGAATTAATGACGTCATAATGCCAGAAGAGTACAAAATATTTGATGAATCAAAGGCGTACGGAACTGCATTAATTCAAAAATACGATAGATATTTTCTTGTGAATTTAAATATTGTTCAAATTCCAAGATCATATTCAAAAATCACAGGAGGATTAACTCTTACTGTAAGCAGATAAGAAACGGTCGTGCGCAATGCGCACAACCGTTTTTTTTTTTTTTGAAAAACTCTAACTTATGTAAACATACTTGCTACTGCTCGCACGATTACAAGTGCAAGAACCGCCACTGCAAGACCTGCAATAGAATATTGAATTGTCTTTTTTGCTGTATCTGCTCGTGTTTGATCTCCTGCTGACGTCATGTACATGATACCACCTATGACGAGCATCAGTACAGAAAGCGTACCGATAATGCCGAGTAAGAGGTTAAGAATGTTAAAGAGGATTGTGCTAAGCGGTGTAGCATTTGCTACAGCACTTGAGTTATTGGTCGCACCGAGCACATTATAGATTTCAAAGAGAAACGTCGGTGCTGCAATCGCAATCGCAAGACCGATGATTGCTGATGTAATAGCTGTCTTTGCTAGTTGTACACGTCCTTGATCCCCTGCTGATGTGATATAGATGATTCCACCGATGACAATCATCACTGTTGCGAGAACCGCCACAATCCCCTGTACAGTAGTAAGGATGTTTTCCAACAAACCATCTACAGTGCCAAATTGAATTGGATTTTTAAATGTTGGAGAAGAACCGCCTCCAGATGCAATTGCTGCAGGACTTCCACCAGGTGCAATTGCTGCAGGACTTCCACCAGGTGTAGTTGTTGCAGGACTTGTTGTACTGGGATTGGAACTAGCTTTAGCGATTCCTGTTGCGTTAGTAGCAGGATTTTTTGTTCCATTAGGATTTGCATTTGAAGGATTGGTTGCATTTGTATCAGGTGGATATATCTTTCCATCAGCTGTTTTGATCTTTACTGTATATCCAGCACCAGGAATTTGAAGATCGGTCATGTATCCTGTGACATCATCAATATCAACGCCATGCTCTTGAGCAACTGTTGCCACTTTATTAAATAAATCCTGTGACATTTTCTCATTCATCTCTTTTACCATTTGATTAACCTCTTCATGAAACCGCGGTTGACCTTCTTTTGGAAATTGATCCCTATATCTCTTGAGCATCAACTCACCAACTCTTGTTCCTGAAATTTTAGAACTACCTAATGCTTTTTTATATTTATCAAATACATCATTATAATTTTCACCACTCGCTGTACTCTCATCCACTACTTCTTCAATTCCGTCAATACGCCTCCTTGTATAATCATAATTTCTCTTCTTCTCTGGGACTTCAGCAATAAAAGAAGCATTTGGTGTAAAAGCAATTACATCACCAATATATGACCACTGTCCCCCTGTAATAAGGCCTTCAACAGATGGACTTGATGATGTAAAATTTTGTAATTTATTAATATTATTCAATGCTTGTTCACTTGTCATGCCAACATTAACAGATTGCATATAAATATTAATGTTTTTTTCTGATTGTTCAATAAATTGCCTTGAAAGCAATTTTTGTGCTTCTGCTTTTGTAATAGTCGCTTGTGTAGAAGAAATATGCAAAAAGAACAATATAAAAAAACAAAATGTTGGAAAAATGATATATGTGATTTTATTTTTTTGTATTTTCATATTTTTTTATAATAATTTTACCCTGCACCAAGTGCATTAGAAACAGCAGACGTAATTACAAAACCAAGTAATGCCACGATAAGCCCAACAATTGCAAAAGTGAGCATTTTTTTTGCTGTGTCAACACGTCCTTGATCTCCTCCTGACGTGACATATATGACACCAGCTATCACAATCATAAGAATTGAAAGTGATGCTGTGATGCGCAAAATCCAATATAAAACTCCTTCCAATACTCCTAAAAAGCTATGATTGTGCACGAGACCATGTGATTGTGTCGGTTTTGTTAATTGTGCCAATGCAATACTTGGAAAAGTTACTATTGTCAGAAATAGAGATATAAAAAAAATTTTTGAGTTTTTCATATATATTTTTGAGATTAATAACACTACCACGCACCAGTTGCTGATCCCACTGCAATGACAATCACATAACCGAGAAGTGCTACGACGAGACCGATGATTGCAAATGTAAGAATGTTTTTTGCTTGAGTGACTTTTTGATCATCACCTGCTGATGTGATGTACATGATACCAGAAACAACAATCATAAAAATTGATAACACAGCAATAAGACCTGTGACAAATTTTGTCACATTTTCAATGACATTTCCTACATCACTGTCAGATAAACCTGTTTTTCCTTTTGTCGGCACACAAACCCCTTTATAATTACTTGTTCCAGTAGGACACTTAACTGATGACCCTTGCTGTTTTTTTGCTGGTGGTACACAGACACCATTTTGATTCATATATCCGCCATTAGGACACGGTGCTGCATATGTCGCAAGTGGAAAAATGAAAAACATCAGGCTAAAAAGAAAACAAAATAGTTTTTTCATAATTTTTCTTTTATTTTTTTCTTATTTTATATTATACCATTAAACTATTTGAAAACCAAAAATACTTATATATCCAATGCATCACTGACAAGAGAAATGATTACAAATGCAATCGGTGCAATGATCAAACCTATAGCACTCCTCTTCCACCACTCCATTGCCTTATCCATACGATCCTCATCTCCACCAGATGTGAAATACAATATTGCTGCAATAATCACAAAAAGCAATAAATACATAACCCATATCCCAATAAAAAATTGGATTGCATCCATTATAAATCCAATGATATGCGATACGATATCAAATATTTCAAAATTGAGACCATTTTTCTGTTGTGGATTGTACTGTGCACTTACCAGATGTGGCATAAATGCAAAAAATTGTATTATTATATATTTTTTCATAGTATGATTCTAATCACATTTTTCACAGAGAGTATACCACCAATCAATAAAAAAGAAAAAACGAGGTACATGCCCTCGTTTTTTTCGTTGATATTTTCTACAATTCTATATAAAAAAATACTATTCCTTACTTACCCAGCACCAAGTGCGCCTGAAACCGTAGAGACGATTACAAATCCGAGGAGTGCTACCACCAAACCAACAACCGCATAAATAAGCCATTTTTTTGCTGATTCTACCTTACCTTCATCACCTGCAGATGTAATGTACATAATACCAGCAACAACAATCATCAAAATACTTAGTGATGCAAGAATTCCGAGAAGCCAGTTAATAACTTGTGTTAAAAGACTATTTGCATCTGCCTGTTTTGCCATGCCTTTTGGAGCATTACCTACTTTGTATTGTGCAGAAACTACTGCCGGCAACAAAAGCACCGTTGACAAAACTGCATACATAGTATTTTTCATTTTCTTTATCATGTATTGCCACCCCCTTTCTCAATTTCATTTTTATTTTTCATATCCTTATTATCGCATATCTGAAAAATTACACAAGACTACTTGTAACCGCATGTACAATAACCAATGCTAACACTGCCACAAGAATCCCAATGACACCTCCTACAAGAGCCTTCTTTGCAAATGCAACACGCTCACTATCCCCTCCTGACGTAATATACATCACACCAGATACCAAAACAACTAGAACTGCGAGTACACCAACAATCATTAATACAAAATTCAACACATTAAGAAGAATGTCACTCAATCGTGGTGCATCTGCCATTGGTCCTGCTTGTGCAATATGTATAAATCTCATCACTATACAAAATTAAACCTAGTTAATGATCACAAATTTTCATATCTTGGCTGTAAATTTTGTGCACGATGTGCACCAAGACTAATAGCATCATGTACTGACATGTTTCCTGTATTTACATTATCAATCATATCTGCAAATATCGCTTCAATTGCTTCAGGATTATGTCGTCGCCATGATCTTGCAATTAAATTACCCTGTGCAAATGCACCAAGACGCACATCAGAAAGTTGCTTTTCAACAAGATCGACTCTTGCTGCAGGCTTCCCTGTATTCTCGAGATATTTTTCTGTCAAATCAAATTCTGTCATATACACGAGTGCCTCACCACTTATAGCATTTGCAATCGTTACACCATCAGAGGTTGGGAAAGTTAAAGCCTTGAGTAATTGCCATGCCTCATGAATACGCATATCATTTGTCACTTGCATTGATTCACTCGATTGTACAGGCACTTTATTTTTTGCTACAACAAGCACCCAATAATTTGCATAATTCACTTGACCGCCCGCCATGTCACGTGAAGTCTGTGGCAATTCGGCTACTGCAAAATTTAACTTTGCATTTTTCGCTTTGATTGTATCGTAATGATATGAATAATTGATTGTCATTGCAGTTTCTCCTTGAAAAAATTCATCAATAGAAAATTTTTGCCTTTTATTCCACGTATAGAGTGGTGAAGCTGCTGATGCAAAGCTTGTATAATACTCTAACGCTTTCTCACTTGGCATACCACTGATCCCTTGCACAGGCTCTCCAAATGTCACCGCACCATCATTTTCTCGTGACATTTCTACACCGTTTTGAAGCATGAGTACAGTCAAAATATCCGCAGAACGATTAATGTTAAAAGCTGTTCCCATTGCTGCAGCACTTTGTGCAAAATTTCCAAACTCATCAATATCCGTCAATTTCTTTACAATATCATCAAATTCTTCCCATGTTTTTGGTGGTTGTGTTATACCTGCTGCGTTGAAAATGTCTTTATTATAATACAATCCTAGTGAATCCACAGAGAGCGGCACACCATAAATCAACCCATCTATAATCATGTCATTTTCTACAACATCGACAAAATTATTGCGAAATTCTGCTTCCGTTACAATATATTCTGGCATTGGAACAATTTTGTCCTGAAAATCTGGAAGCCATGAACTTTGAATCATAAAAATATCTGGTCCATTGCCAGCAGCAAGTGCATTAAGTAAATCATCTTTATATGATTCAATAGTATGTTTTTGATAATTTACTGACGGCACATTACTATTGACTTTTTCATACTCTGTAAAAATATCAGAATACGCACTAGAGTTATCAAAAGTACCCCACATTTCTAAATTTACAGCATATTTGTTATTAGCTGGCTTCAATCCGCAACCAGAGAGAAATACCATAGAAAAAATACCAATGACCACAAAAAACTTTTTCATAAATTTTTTCACTATTTAAAAATAATCTATTTAACAAAAACAAAGGCATAATGATACCTTCCTGCATCCAGTTTTTTTTCATCTGCAAAACCCGCCTCCATCGCATATTTTTGTACTTCTTCAGCTGACACTCTTTCTTCCATGCCAAATCCTTGAACCGCATCTTCTGTCCACCCAACAACCAGTAAATTACCACCACCATTCAACACACGATATGACTCAGCAAAAAGCGCTGGACGATCCTGATTTTGTAAAAGAATTTTACGCATGATCACATGGTTTACCGCAGAATCCTCCAACCCAGATCCATTTACCTTTTCCAGATTTGATCGCTTTGTCACAATATTTCTCAATCCAATAATCTGTGCACGAGAATTTACTGCTTCAAGCGCAGAAGATAGAACATCAAAGCAATATACTGTACCATCTACTACAATCTGTGCCATTGGAATTGAAAAAATACCTGGACCACAACCAAAATCTGCAATATTATGATCTTTTTCAATATTGCATTCTGCAAGTAATGTGTTTGGATCTAATACAATGTCTTCTGGATGCTCCATATAGAAATCGTCTAACTTTTATTTTTTAATTATACCACAATTACCACAAAGAAAACAAAAGTTATTTTTTAGATCACTTTACTGACACGCTTTATGTATGATTCATAAAAATATTGTATATTACAAAATCTTTTAAAAAATATATTGGCAGTGTTTCTTGAACGAAGTTCGAACATTGTGTATGAGCAAAATCCGCAAGATTTTGATTAACTTCACACACACGGAGCGTGTGGTGCTTTGTATTTCTTCGTACACTCGGATTTTGTGGTGGTGCGAATAATACGCACCTCGCACTCCCTCTGGTCGCGCACGCAAAACCAAAAATTTCCTTTCCTTTTAAAACGGCAAGATGTAAGGGAAGTCACAAAATATTGAAAGGAAATTTTAGGGTTTTAATTGCAGCACTTCACTCCTACGAAAAAGGCTTGTAAATGAAATATAGCATGGTGCTGTCTGCATATCACCTTTTTCTTCATCGCTTGCGCCGACCCGAATCACTACGTCTGTGGTAAATCTAAAGTCCGTTCGCTCAAGAGTAGAACCCTCTTCAATTATTCAAATCTACAAGCTTCAACAAATTTGAAACCAAATGTTACAAACTCAAAGATCTCTGTTGTACGCAATGCAAATTTATATTCCCCAACAACAATGCCCATGACCTGCTGGTGCTTGATTTTGTAGTAACCACTTAACTTTCATGATGTTTGCTATTACTTGTATGTTGTATTATCACACAAAGACTGTTTTTCCGCATTTTTTATAAAATTCTCAATTCTGTTCTCCGCAAGTTTAAAATATTTTTTATCTCTCTCAATTCCAAACCATTTGCGCTCTAACGCTTCAGCAACAACTGCCGTTGTGCCACTCCCCATAAATGGATTAAAAACAATATCACCTTTATTACTTGCGAAAAGCAAAACTTGCTGAATAAGTTTTAAAGGTTTTTGTGTGGGATGTGCCTTTATTCCGCTCTCGCCAACAAAAACATTTAATCCCAAACTCTCATTTGTGCCGTCGGACGTATTTATGTTATCAATTTCAAAATCCTTATCTGTGGGAAAAAGTCTGAAATTCTTAATTGTATTTTTTTTTGATAAACATGTTATTGCATAGAGTATAAAACTGAATTATTTTCCAAATGTTCTAGAAAATCCTCAATTGTTTTAGGAATAATGAATAAGTTTTCAGTTTTCTTTACATAATCAATCTGTCTCGCAGAGTCACTAAATATACTTGGGGCAACAAAATAGCACATTGCACTCTCTACTTTTGGTTTAAATGCTTCGAGATGCCTACTAATCGGCCATACCTCCATCATTGTCTGGATACGACCCTCTGACATGGTTACTTCAACCAACACGCCATTCTGATTTTCAAAACACTCTATGTCTCCTGTGTTGTTTGTGCCTGCAGCGGTAGATGTTGGCAAACCTTCGTCATCAACAGGATAGTTGGGAGAAACTCGGATATCTGGAAATTTTGATTTTATAGCTATAGAAGCTAGAAATTCAAGGCGTACAGGTGCCGCAATATATTTCAGAATGTCGTTTTTTGACATTTGTTTCTGCGCCAGTATCATCATCTCCTTCCGGATTTCATCCCATGAAAAAGTATTTACCCATTTCTCAAGATAAACGCTTTGTTCTTCTGCTGTTGTTAGTGTTACAGATACAAGATTATCATCTATTGTTGAAACATATTTAAAATATTCTCGTTCATTCGTGTATTCAGAATAATCAGAATAAGTAGCAAGTATATAACGAACTTTATCAATTTCTTTTTGGTTTATATCAAGAAAGCGTCCTGCACCACGAAGTGAAAAAATGCCAGTAAGGCGCATTTTTCGAATAAACTCATCCACATAATCACTTGTGAGCGAACTAGGTTTAAACTTTTTATAATCACCTTCCATAATATCGTCAACACAAACGTCAACAATTACCTCAAAACTCGGATTTAGTCCGTGTCGTTCACGAAATGCTTTAATAAATCGGTAAAGTGCATTTGAATCGTTATTTTTCCAGAATGCAACAAAAGGCAACTCTAATTTTGATATACCCGCATCTGATAATTCAGGATCATCTTTTAATTTCTGTATTACTTCCAAAAGCAAGATAAGCGGAACATTGTCGTTTAGAACACGAACAAACGGATTTTTGCGTTGGTATTTCGCAAGCGCATTGAGAAACGCATGTTGTTCAAATTCAGGGTGTACATCATTTAAGCCAATCAAACCATCCTCAGTGGTAATTTCTATTGATTCCGCAAGGAGATTACCAATTTCTGAAAACTGAATATTTTCTCCTTGTTTGTAATACACAAAACCTAATTCCTTCGCCAAATCAAACACCGTAGCAAAACGCGAAGGCCAACCCGCTTCAAATCCAGCCTCTTTATGCCTTTGTGGATTCTTTTCAAGAAGATGAGTTACATCTTTGTCAGAAAGAAGCTCAACTCCAATTTGAGATGTGTCTGTAATTCTCTTAGACCCCCACTTTTGCTCTATGCTCTTAGTTATTCCTTTTGTTGGACGATACAAACCATATCGAATAAGCTCGCCCATAATTGAAGTTGCTAGCTCATTAGTTAGTTGTTCTCCGTCAAAATACTTAAACACATTTAAAATCCCTTTCAGTCTTTTTGGGTTACGCATTGTTGTTGTAAACAATAAGGGTTTATATTTTGGTGTGTTTTGTCTCATATTAATAATTTGTAACTAGAATCTCAGTGATTTTTTTCTTTCCGTTATTATGGTAACTAATATAATTACTTTTTATCTTGTATGTATTGTATTTTTTCATCCATTTTATCAAAAAATCATTTTTGCTTCCGTTGTAATGCGTAACATTTGACAAGGCAAATTTAACACCATTTTTATCCAATTCATCAATAAAATTCAATAAATCAGATTCTTCTTTCTCGTTCCATAACTTATTGTACTCACTCGAAGTTATAAGATATGGTGGATCAATGTAAACAAAATCATTCTTGGAAAATTCTTTATTCTCAAAAAATTTTCTAAAATCCTTTGTTGTAAATTTAATCTTTTTATTTTTTACAAAATCAAAATAGTTATTTAAAGCACTAACAACATTTTTATTGAAATCCACATTTCCAACGGGCAGATTAAATTTTCCACCACCATTGAAACGAAGCATTCTATTAAATCCATAAATCAACAATACATAGAGAATGAGAGGGTCATTTTTTTTGTTTTTATTTACACAAATTCTTAATTTTTCATAGCCCTCTTTATTGAATCTTGCATAATAAGTCTTTTTGAACTCTTTTTTGAGTGAATCGGGAACAATATCTTTTTTATAAGAATGAGATAATTTGTATTTGTAAATAATTCTCTCAACCTCGTTAAAAAACTTTTCTGGTTTTTTTGCGTTGGAAATCAAAAACTTATGAATATTTACAAGATGTCTGTCTATATCGTTTAGGAAATATTTGTTTGCTTCGACATTCAAAAAAACAGTACCACCGCCAACAAACGGTTCGTAAAAATTATCTATTCCCTCGGGAAATAAATCTAAAATTTGCTTCATTAACCGATATTTATCCCCGACATAAAACAGGGGTGATCTTTTTATTTTCTTATTCATGACATAGTTTTAGTTACAAACAAATATTCTTTGTGATTATTAAAGTCAGTATTTCCAGCATTGAAATGCCGATAATCTTTTTCAAATACTTTTGTTTTTCCTCTTTTGCTTAAAATATTTTTTATTTCTTCAAGTGTAATTTTATTCTGTGATGAATTGCTTTTTGACTCGTAAGTATTGTTGTAGGAAACAACTAAATATTTTGCATTTATATCATTTACCAATTCTGCAAATCTATCCTTTGCGCTTACACGACAATAATCACTCATATTTTCTGGTTCTGGTTTTAGCGCTACACCATGCAATTTTGGTTTATCCCATTTAGTTAGCGTTTCTAACACATGATAAAACCTGCTGTATTGTCGGGAATTGTATGGCGGATCAATATAAACGATGTCCGTTTTTACTTGCTTCGCAAGCAAATTTGCATCTTCTCGAAAAATTGAAACTACTTTTACTTCGATAGGGTCTATTGGTCGCATAAAGAAATTATCTTCGATAAAATCTTTTTTGAAATACGCATCATAGTGCCCAACCGTGTTTGCAATTTTATCAATAGAATAAAGTAAAGAGGAAATCAACATATTATATTCTCGCTCCGTTAAATTTTCCTTGTTTTTCTCTATATTTTCTCGTACAGATCCAATAATTTTTGCAGAATTTTTTGAGAAATATTTTCCGCCAAAATTTAGAGAAAAATAGTTTTCATTTAAATCTTCTCCGTTTATATTGTTGCAATCTTTAATTATGGAATTGATTTTTTCTGGATTCCAATTTCCATTATCAAAAAATGCTCTGTATATTGCTTCATTTGAGAAAAGAAAATCATTCAAAATAATTTCGTCAAAATGTTTACTTGCAACCGCAGCTACAACACCTGTTCCCGCAAAGATATCTGTAAATGATTTTCCGTCACATTCTTTATCAAGTATAGAAAAAATCCATTCTATTAATTTATATTTATTGCCGATGTATCGACGATTTTGTAATTGGAAATGATTTTCTTTAACTTGTGGAATATGAAAATAGGTTTCTTGGATTTTTTCTGCGCTTATTTCATAGGATGATCTCTCAATTTCCAATAAATCAAAAAGTGTTCCCTGTATTCCGTCTGCGACATAATCAAAACCTTTGTTTTGATCTTTTAGTTTTTCGTAAAAACTGTAATCTCCTTTTTCAGAAATAATGATAAAATCAATAACTGGAATCCCCATTATTTCTCCCGCTTGTGCGATTTTCTCCACAATCTCAATATCTTTTTCACTTGGCGATGAGTTACCAGACGGATGATTGTGTATCAAAATCACACTCGCGGCGTTGAGTTCTGTTGCAGGGTAAAAAATTTCTCTTGGGTGAAGTAGAGTTTTGTCGGCAAGTCCAACGCTCACCACTTCCTTTTTTAGCAAAACATTTCGTGCGTTGAGATACAAACAAACTAAATGCTCTTTTTTCTTGCTTCGTAAATCATAAGTAAGTGAAGCAACATCTTGAGAATTTTTTATCACAACTTCATTTGTTTGATCATCTGCATAAAATCTTTTTACGAGAGAAATTGCTGACGCAATTTGTAGCGCTTTGGCTTCGCCAATTCCTGCGACACCTTTCAAATCATTAACCGTAATATTCAAAAAGTTTTTGCCAAATTTTTTGATGATTTGTTGCGAAAGCTGTTGAACATTTTTCCCCTTAATTCCACTTCCGAGCAAGATTGCCAAAAGATCACTTTTTGAAAGTGCTTCCGGACCTTTTTTGAGAAATTTTTCTCGTGGTCTATCAACTTTTGGAATGTCTTTAATCTTTGCCATGTTATTTTATTAAATCCTCAATTTGAACGCCGAGCGCTTTAGCAATCTGTGCCATAACCAACACAGACGGTTTTTTAATCACTCCGCTTTCAATTTTTGTCAAAGTCGTATATTTCACACCAGACTTTTTTGCAAAGTCTTCTTGCGACAATTCTTGCTTGTTGCGGTACTTTTTTATGTTTTTGCCGATTTCTATTTCTTTTACCATAATTTCAATAATTTGATAGTATGATATTGATTTTCTACACTTTCAATATAATGATAACAGGTATGTGTAATTTTCACAAACGAACTGAAAGCAACAGAAGCAAAACTATAAAATTTCCTTCCAATTTTTTGCGGCCCCCTGCACCTCCGCCGTTTTTTGGAAGAGTAAGGAAATTTTTGATTTTGCGTGCGCGACCAGAGGGAGTACACCCAAGTCGTGGTGGAGTTGATGATTTAATCAAAATCCTGTGAGATTCGAACCAACAGTCCTATAAAAAATAAAACAACTGATTTCGAGTCGATCCCATTCAACCACTCCAGCATCTCTCCAAAAAGAATACATTGGCGGTGAGGACAGGATTCGAACCTGCGAAGAGTTTTACCCCTTACACGCTTTCCAAGCGTGCGCCTTCAACCACTCGGCCACCTCACCAAAAAAACTTGAACTGCTTTGCACTATATCACAAACACACAACAGTGAAAAGTGTTGTGTGTCCTTAGAACTTGTCTAAATTCTCTCTTTGGCACATGAAATTTTCCTATTTTCTGGTAAAAATAATGAACAACGAGAAAGACGACGAGTTGTGAATTATTTGCAGCCAAAATAGAGAAACTGCAGTCAAATACGAAAATTTTAAACAGGTTCTTACTATTTATGTAAAATTATGCAATACGTGTTCCCGTTAAAGTTAGTTTTTTTCCTGTTTTTGTAGTACCAAGTACTGTAATTACCAAATCACCTGTATGTAATACTCCTTTTTCTTTTGCTTGTTGAATAGCATTTTCTATGCACTTTTCTCGACTTTGTTCTCCTGGACACATAAACGATTTTACACCCCATGGCAGAGCTAATTGATGATATGTTTTTTGATTGTTTGTGACAACAATAATATTTTGATCTGGACGAAAATGTGATAACAATCGCGCAGTATATCCACTTTCTGAATAAATCACAATTGCCTGTGCTTCCAACTCTCGTGCAAAATCATATGTCCCATGTGCAATTCGCACCTCTTCTGAAGAAAATGTCAGTGGCATCGCATCAAACACATCATCATATGGAGAAATCTCTGTTTGTGTTGCTACTTCTGCCATTGTCCTCACCGTATCAACTGGATATGTACCCATACTTGATTCACCTGAGAGCATCACCGCATCAGCATGATCTGCCACAGCATTTGTCACATCCGAAATTTCTGCACGTGTAGCACGCGGATTATGCTCCATACTTGCAAGCATCTGCGTTGCTACAATTACTGGTCGCATATGTCGAATTGCTTTTTCCAAAATATCTTTTTCTAGTATTGCGATACGTGCTGGATTCATCTCAATACCGAGATCCCCACGTGCAATCATCACAGCATCCGTTGCACATAATATACGCTCTAAATTATTCAGTGCTTCTTTACATTCGATCTTTGACACGATTTTTGGTAATGACACCTCATCTCCAAGAATTTTACGCATATGTTTTCGCACATCCACAATATCCTGTCCATTACGCACAAAAGACAATGCAATATAATCCACATCATGCGCAAGAGCAAAAGCGAGATCATCATAATCTTTTTTTGTTACTGTCGGTAATGGAATTCGCGCATCTGGAATATTCACTCCTTTATGATTTTTTATCACACCACCATCAATAACATCAGCAACAGCATATCCATCCATGATATCTACAATTTTCACCTTCATGAGCCCATCTTCAATCAAAATATCATTTCCCACTGCAATACTATCAATAATTTTTGGACAATCCAACGTAATAACTTTTTGATCACTGAATTTTTGTGCAATCTCTTCATCATCCATTGATATATCACATATACGCACTGTTTCTCCATCTATAATTTCTAATTCTTCACTCATATGTGTACGCACACGCGGTCCTTGTAAATCAGCAAGAATTGCAATTGGCACACCGACATTTTTTGCTGCCATTCGTACATTATTCATCACTCTTTCATGCCATTCATACTCTCCATGAGAAAAATTAAAACGTGTCACGTTTAAGCCATTTTTTATCATTTTTTCTAAAACTTCCACAGATTCTGATACTGGTCCAAGTGTTGCTACAATTTTTGTATGTTTGTGTATTATTTTTTTTTCCATTTTTCCATTTTTTCCTATTACTCTCCCTATAATACCATACTCTTATACAAAAAACAGGCATATATACCTGTTTTTTGTAAATAGTTTTTCTCTAGAAAAAATTATTTGTCCAAAATGTGAATACCACCGATAAGTGGCAATTCTTTCATCTTGCCATTTGATGCATTCATAATACCCATAATCCAAAAAACAAAGAATGCAATTGCTCCGATAAACCAGATCAACTGTCCAAGAAATGGAATGATATTAATAAATGTCAAAACAACCCATGCGATTATCAAAACAAGAGATTGATTTGCATGAAATTTTGCAAATGGCGAATTTTTTGCATCAGTAAGTAACGGCAAGAAAAAAATGAAATACGCCAAAACTGCCATTGTCTTATTTTTCTCCACATCTGCTGGATCTACCTGTTTGATAGTTTCAGCTTGTACTGGCGCTTGTTGTTGTGCCTGTTCTTGCTGTTGTGTGTTATTTTGCTCTTCCATGTATATCACCTACCTTTCTATATAAAAAATAATACTATATTTTATAGTTTTTAGTATATCAAATTACATCACTTCTGCAATCTCTTTTACAATTTCATCCGGCAAACTTTCACCTGGCTCTGTTTTACCGGGAAAACGCCAAGCGCTTATAATACAAATGTGTTTTTGTGCTCTTGTCATTTTTTGTAAAAACTGTGCCATTACATCATCTACAGGATAATTCTTTTTTTTACTTTCTCCCTTCTTCTCCACAATTTTATACATTACCCAAATTTCATTTGACCATGTTTTTGTTCCATCCGCTCCACGTTTAGTTGATTGTGGTTGCATCACTGCAATCACATTTCCACCTACAATACTTTCTTCTGTACGCATTGGCGCACGAATTACTCGTGTCACACGTTGTCCCGTTAGACCATATTTTTTCATTTTTAACTTTGCATGTTCTGTCCAAAAATATTTTTCTGAATTCCGTGGTTCTTTCCATTGCATAAGAAATGATTTTCAATTTACAAATTTCCAAAAACACACATCATTTTTATTAACAAGATATTTGAAATATAAAATGATAATAAAAAATTAAACATCTAACGATCCTCGCAATCGTGCAATACGTTCCTCGACTGGAGGATGTGTTGCAAAAAGTTTTGAAATGCGTTTTGTATCTTTAAATGGGTTTGCAATAAATAAATGTGCTGTCGTGTCAGAAGCTGTTTGTACTGGTCGTGCATCAGAAGAGATTTTTTCCAATGCTGAAGCAAGTCCCTCTGGATATCGTGTAAGCATTGCTCCTGATGCATCTGCAAGAAATTCTCTTTTTCGTGAAATTGCAAGTCGCAACAATGTTGCAATAATTGGCGAAAGAACCAATAAAATTAAACCAGTGATCAGAAAAAAGACACCTCCACGATCTCGTGAATCACCCCCAGAAAAAAACATTATTCGTGACGTCATTGCAATAATACTAGTAAATATCACTGCCACAGTACCAATCAAAATATCTCGATTGCCAATATGTGACATTTCATGCGCTGCCACACCACGAATTTCCTCTTTATCCAATCGCTCCAAGAGACCACGTGTAAAAACAATCACGCCGTGCTGCGGATTACGCCCTGTAGCAAATGCATTGAGTGCCATGTCATCAATTACATAAATCTTTGGCGTCGGTAACCCTGCTGTAATCGCAAGATTATCCACAATTTCATACAACTCTTTGAGATTTTCTCGTGACACCTCTTTAGCTCCTGTCATTTTGAGCACCATCTTATCTGAAAACCAATATGACCACATACTCGTCCCAACCGCAAAAACTGATGAGACCACTAAAAATGCTCCATTATTAAAATACATGGAAAAAACAAAACCTACAGCAATCAAAAGTCCTAAAAACGCAGTTATAAGTAACCACGTTTTTACAATATTTTCAGTTTGATGCGTGTACAATGTAGCACCCATAATTCACTAAAATTTTACTTCAACATTTTCCCGTTCTTTTTCATCAATATCAAAAAATTCTCGTTTTACAAATCCGAACATGCCGGCAATGATATTACTTGGAACTGTTTGTACTTTTGTATTATAGTCACGAACTGTACCATTATAGAACCGTCGTGACGCTTGAATTTTGTCCTCAGTTTCTGTGAGATCATTTTGTAATTGCAAAAAGTTCTGATTTGCCTTAAGATCTGGATAATTTTCTGCAACTGCAAAAAGCTTTCCAAGTGCACCTGAGAGACCTTGCTGTGCACCAGCAAGCGCCATCATATCATCTGCTGTTGCATTACTTGCATCCACATTAATAGCTGTTGCTTTTGAACGTGCTTCCATCACTGCTTCGAGAGTTTCACTCTCATGCTTTGCATACCCTTTTACCGTCTCAACGAGATTTGGAATCAAATCATAACGCCTCTTGAGTTGTACGTCAATATCACTCCATGCTTCATCGACACGAATACGCAATTTCACAAGACCATTATACAGTCCTATGACAAAGATAATAAGTGCTCCGACAACACCTAATGCCAAAATTGTCATCATAATTATTTGGTTTTAACATATTACTTAACCTATTAAAAATAGTAACACAAACATCAAAAAAATAAAATGTATGATATACTATATACATGATAGATTTAATGCTACAATATAAACTTTTTTTAATTCCAATCATTGTCATCTTTTGTGCACAAATGATGAAATTTGCACGTTTATCGTATAAATACGAATTCAAATGGGATAATATTTTCGATCCAGGACATTTTCCAAGTGCACACAGCGCATTTGTTACATCACTTGTTGTAGTCATTGGATATTATGAAAACATCACTTCTGGTGTATTTGCTGTCGCAGCCTGTTTTGCATTTATCACAATTTATGATGCGATGCGTGTACGCATGCAAATTGGCATCCAGGGCAAAACACTCAACAGACTTGTAAAAGAAATTGATGATATTGATTCAAAAACATTCCCTCGACTCAAAGAACACGTTGGTCATTTTGCAAATGAGGTAGCTGGTGGAATTGGTGTTGGAATCATTCTCAGTATCACACTTATCTGGATTATTGAATTCTATTTATAAAAAATAACGCTCATGTTGTATCTTTACACAACATGAGCGTTTTTGCTATTGGCAAATAATTGGGTTTATTATAGTTGCACCAATACGATCACCAAATTTACTTTGAATGATTACTTGTTTTCCCAGTATTCGCGTTGATTCTTTGTATTTGATCTCAACACGTTGTTTTTTCCGAAACTTGCCCATATCACCTCTTGGAACAGTAAAACCAATATTAAATGGTGATCTATCACAAATCCAGACGCGAACAATCCGACCATCTACACATACCGTAGCAGGAATTGTACAAATCTCTCGCTTATGTTTTCTGTGATTAATTTTATACATCGTCGATTTTCCGCATTTACATCGCACATTTTTCCTATGTACACTTGCACTTATACCAGAATACTTAACCATCCTACACCATGGACAAGTAGTACGTATACGACCACCTTTCACATCCATTCTCTTATTTTGCAACATATTTTACCTCCCTAAATATTTTCTATTTTAGAAAACTAAAAAACCTTTCCGCTTCTGGAAAGGATGTTTTAGCACAAATTAATATTTTTGTCAATAGCTTTTCCCTATTTTTTTCAAACTTTTTCGCACCGCATCACGATCATCCCATGGGACAAGCGTGTTATCTTTTCCAACAATTGCTTGTTCAGATCCTTTTCCGGTTACTAGCACAATGTCATCTTTCCCTGCAAATGAAATAGCTTTCTCAATCGCATCTCCACGATCTTCAATAATAAAAACATTTTCACCTTCTCTCTTTCCTGCCTGCAAAGAACCCTCCATAACCGCATTCATAATTGCACGCGGATCGTCATCATAGGGATCTTCATTTGTAATAATTACCATATCCGCTCTCTCACCAGCAATTGCACCAAGTTGTGCTCGACGAGAAATGTCACGACCACCACCTGCGGATCCAAGGACGTGAATGATATTTTGCGGTTCTAAAACACGAACTGTCTCATAGAGCTTTGTTACTGCAACTGGCTCAAATGCATAGTCTACAATTACTGTAAAATCTTGCCCTTCATCAATTCTCTCTAGTCTACCAGGTAAGTCTCTTATCTTTTCGAGGCCTTTTTTAATCGACTGATTATTTACTCCAAGAGCATGACAAATACTTCCTGCAGCTGCTGCATTTGTTGCATTAAAGTCACCCAAAATATTCATCTGAATTTTTTCACCAGCAAATGTCATTTTTGTACCAGTTTTTGACATACCGTCAAAAGAATACGTAATTAACTCAATATCCTCTGGTACCTTATCCATACCAATGGAAAACCCTATTTTTTTATTTGCATCAAAACAAATAAAATCCTTTGCATACTCATCATCAAGATTGGCAATAATTGTCTTGCGTTCTTTTTTATCAATAAAAACTTTTCCATTACTATTACTTACGTGTGCAAATAATTTTTGTTTTGCCTTTTTATAATTTTCAAATCCTCCATGTGATTCAATGTGTTCTGGATATAATCCCGTAAACACCATTACATCATAATTGATAAATCGATGACGATACTGCACAGCTCCCTCTGATGTCGTCTCCACAATTGCTACATTACATCCATTATTTACCATTTTTCTGAGCATTTTTTGTGTAAAAAATCGCCCAACCATTGTCATTTTTTTGTCATTAAGCCATGCAGTTCTTCCATCACTAAACATTGCTGTTGATGTATATCCAACTCGCATCCCTGCATACCCTAATATTTGTGCTGTCATATATGTCACAGTTGTTTTTCCTGTTGTGCCTGTGACACCAACAACAATTAATTCCTCACTTGGAAATCGATAAACAACTGCCGCCAAATAATTAATGACAAAATGATACATTGGCTGCAATTTTTTGAATAATGTTTTTGGAATATGTTTTTTTATAAAATTAAGCATATATTTTTAGAAAAAGTACTACACACATATTATACCACTCACTCATAAATACTGTGTTAATTTCTTTTGTGCTCTTTGCATTATCTTATACAAAAAATATCGCCACGGAGATAAAACGAGGTCATAAGACCCAAGCGATGTATAAATTTTTTCTTTTGGTGCAAATCCTTTTTTGAAACGTGTAATTCCCTTTTTTCCTAAATCATCAGAATGTGAAAAAATGCCACCAAAATCATACCATCGACATTCTCTTTTTTTTGCATCTTGTATAGCAGTCCACTGCAATAAAAACGGCGCCATAACATTACGATGTTCATCTGATGTTGCCCCATGTAAATACGTAGCAACTCCTCCATAAAATGATATAAGGTTTGCTGCAATCACCTCTCCCTCATATTCTGCAACATACAAATCAATTACATCTTCTGGCAATTGTGTAATAATTTTTTTATAGTGTTCACCTACATGAAATGACACACCTTTCCTTCTTGCAGTATCTCTCACTAATGCAATAAAGGCATCAATATATTTTTGTTCTTTTGTTGTAAATACATGTACACCTTTTTTTCGTGCAAGACGTATATTATAACGTGTTTTACTTTTCATATGTGACAACAATTCATCTTCTGCAACTGTAATATCTACAATAAAATTTTCTTTTGGTTGCATATCATGAGGAGAAGATATAATTTTCTTATCACATTTTTCAAAACAGCGTAAATCACTATCCTTAGAAATATCACATCGCACCCACGCAGAATGAAAACGGGAAACCTCCTCCACAAAAACATCATCTATATCAAAAATACGAGGAAAATACACATATGTACCTACAAATGGCAATTTTTGCTCCACACCAAAAAATATTTTTTCACGCGAAGATATTTCAATAATTTTTTTTCCTTCTGCACGAAGTACATTTGCCCATTCTTGTGATTGCAATAACCCTCCTTCGGGTTGTTTATATTTTTCATTCATGTATAAATACTAACAAAATTACTCTAAAACTACAAAAATATAAAAAATGAAAAAATATAAAAGATTTTAAAAATTGATTCTACACACATTCAAAACCATCAACAAATCACGATTCCATAAAAAAATACAAAAGTATAATTACACTTATTGATTAACTTTTTTATCTTCTTTTGAATGTGTAATTTTTTCCAAATAATACCCGTTTTCATCCCAAGAAAAAACCGCCCAAGAACCATTCGCTTTTTTAAATTCATCAATAATATAATATTGTATTCCATCGATGATTTCATCATGCCACAAATGTGCTTCTCCTGAGATACACACAACATTCTTTTTACTTTTTTTTAAAATATCTCGCACTATATCTGCATCAACTACATTATATGATTTTCTATCTGATGCAAAAGGAAAAAGAGGATGGTCACTAAATACCAAAATTTTATCTCGTTTAGTTTTTTTTATATCTTTTTTCAACCAATCAATCTGTACCTGAGAAATCCTTCCTGCATCTCGTACCTTTGGATGTCTCGTCAACTTAATTTCTCGCCTCATATCTTTCAGTATTTTCTCTTGTTTTAATCGTTCACGTTCTAAAGTTTTTTCTGTATGAGGATACAATTTTTTGTATTCAAGAAATGGTTTTTTCTTTGCATCTTTTATACGCTGAATCTGCTTTATGCACTCTTCTTTTTCTGTGCATCGATCACTCATCGGTTCTCCACCAAGCACTGTATCCAATACAACAACATGTACATCTTTTACATCAAAAGAATAAAATGTTTTCTCTTTTTGTATCATCTCCAACCACGCCTCAAAAGAGTATACTTCACTCTGTATATCATGATCACCTAACACAAAATATGTAGGCTTTCCAATAGAACGAATTTTATCTGCAATATATCGCACATCTTGATCTCCTGTTTCAGAACATTTCGCCAATCCATGACTCGCATTATCCCCCAAACTAATCACAAAATCAAAATCATGCTCTTTTGTAAAAGATATAAATTGTGAAAGGTTTTCTTCAGACACAGATGACCGTGAAGGGCAATGATCAATATCAGTTATAATAGAAATATTTACTGATTCAATTACATCTTTTTTATTATATATCTTATTTTGCGAATATCTCCAAATAGAAAAAAACGACCATCCAAATATTGTCACCCAAAAAACAAAAAGAAAAATTATTTTTCTTTTTGAAAATATTTTTTTCATACAAATATATTTTATTTATTATTTTTGTATAATACTCCCCCTTTATAATAAACCTAAAACAATATACTGAAAATCTAAGAAATTTTTTGTTCCATAACATCTTTGAGAAAAAGTCCAACAGCTCCTGCAAGTGGCACAGCAAGAAGAATTCCAATCACTCCAGCAATTTTTGCACCAATAAGCAAAACGAGAATTACCAAAACAGGATTAAGACCAACAGCTTTGTTCATAATTTTTGGAATAAGGAAATAATTTTCAATCATATTAATTCCAAGATATGCAACGCCCACAGTAATGCCTACAACAGGATCCATCATAAAACCAAAAATCATTGCTGGAATCGCTGAAATAATTGGGCCAAAATATGGCACAATTTCAAGAAGTCCTCCAATAAGAGCGAGAACTGGCGCATAAGGCACGCCAAGAATAATTAAGGCTATATAATATAAAACGCCCACAAAAACCATGGTTACTAATTGACCAACCACCCATCGTCCAAAATTTTCTTGAATACGATTAATAAGTGATGCGATGTATTTTTTATGTTGTTCTGGTGTAATGATAAGTAATGATTCCTTCAATCCATCATCTTGAAGCGACATATAAAATGACATGGAAATTACTGCAATGGTTGAAATAATACCTGTAAAAAATCCTACAGTTGTAGAAAATGGATTATTTATCATTCCAATCAATCTTTGACTAACATCTGCAAACGATACATCATTTGGCACAGTGATATTAGATGGAATTACTTGCGAAAAAAAACCTGGTAAATCATGAAGAAGTTCTGTGAACTGCTCTGTCAATGCTGGTACGATAATTGATACAAGAAACCCAAGTATCACAAAAAAAGATACATACACAACAACTACAGCTGATGTCCTCGGTGATCGAAAAAATTTTTGCGCACTCTTGATAATGGGATTTAGCGCTGCTGTAATAATAATCGAAACAAGAAAAAGCCAAATTACATCCCTAATCACATACAAAAGCCACGCACCTAAAATAATTGCAACAATCCTAATAACTGTATTTGAAGATATATCTATTGATCGACTCATATGTCAGTGATTAAATTTCACTATACACTAGCACAAAATACATAAAAAAACAACCAAGAAGAAACCTATGGTTGTTTTCTTTTTTTGATCTATTAAAAATGTAATACTTCTTTTATCTTTTTCTCATTTTCTTTCTGTGGACCGATAATTGCACAATTTAATTTATCATTTACAAATATTTCTTTTGCTACACGCTGAATATCTTTTTGTGTCACTTTTTTAATTCGCTTAAGAGATTCTTCTGGTACAATAATTTCATTTCGCACAGCTTCTTGCTCTGCAAAACTTCCTGCAATTGTATCTGATGTTTCAAGACTAAATGCCAATCGCCCTTCAAATCCGCTACGTGCTTTATCAAATTCTTCTTTCTTTACACCGTTTTTTGCAATTTTTTTCATTTCCTTTAGAATAATCTGTAATGTCTCAATGAGATTTTCATGCTCCACCCCAGCTTTTGCTACAAAAAATCCTGTCTCCGGATAAAAGTCTACAAGTGCTTGTACACTATATGCCAAACCCCTCTTTTCACGCACTTCCTCCCACAGACGACTACTCATGCCACCACCGAGAATGTTTGCTAGCACAGACAATACATAACGATCTTTATGTGTAAATCCACCTGTATGCACGCCTACCATAAAATGTGTTTGATCACTTTTTTTATGCTTAATCATAATTTCCGGCTCCTCTTGCTCACATATAAATAATTCATGTGCTGGTTTTTCACCTATTCGCATCTCTTTGAAATCTTCACGAATCTTTTTGAGTACTTTTGTCTGCGGAAAATTTCCCGTTACGCAAATCACTGTATTTTCTGCTGTATAGCATCGTTCAAGATAATTCATAAAATCCTTACGTACAAATGACATCACATTTTTTTTTGTACCGATGATATCACGACCTAGCGGATGATCTTTGCCATACAACAAATTTTCAAAAACATCATATACCAATCGCGAAGGCATATCCTCATACATATTAATTTCTTGCACAATTGTACCTGATTCTTTTTTGATCTCTGTGTTTTTGATTGTTGCATTGAGAAATAAATCGTTGAGCACATCAAGTGCAGGTAAAATATTTGTTGCTGGCACTTTTGTATAATATCCTGTGCGATCTTTTCCTGTATATGCATTATGATGTGATCCAAGTGCATCAAGTTCTTTTGTGATATTCATCGACTTTGGACGTTTTTTTGTACCTTTAAAAAACATATGTTCCAGAAAATGCGCAAGACCATTTTCCTTTTTATCCTCATATCGTGATCCTGTACCAACGCAAATTAAAGCCGTTGCCGTTGTCATTTCTTTTATCGGAACTAGCACAACACGTAACCCATTTTTCAACGTATATTTTTTATATTCCATAAATATTGTATATTTTAATAACAGAACAATAGTGTCATCTTCTCGTATTTTATACTTTTCGTCAATAAAAATGGAAAGATTATTGACAATGCAAAAAAATAAAATATATAATGTACAGAATCGTCCTTTGAAAAAAACATACAATCATAGAGGAGAAAAATCTCATGGATGTAGCAAATATTGCAAAACTACTCGAAATCGATGAAATCTACGTATACTTTTATATAACTGGAGAAATACCTCCTCTCAACACACCTGCTGAAGCTCAGGAATTATATAGAACATGTCGATCCGATATGAAAACTGTAGTAATGGATAAATGGATTGCACTTGTAAAACAAGCCATCCCAAAATTACGAACTCCTGCCGAAGCTCAAATGTTGTACAAAACGTGTCCACCTGAAATGCGTTCTGCAATAATCAAAGAATTGTACAAACACATGTAAAAAAAGCTATTTCATAGAATTTCTATGAAATAGCTTTTTCATTTATATTACAATCTGAGAATTTCATATACAAAAGAGGAAGTGTAGATAAATTCTAAAATATTACAAAAAAATTATTCGATCATTTTTTTATAATATAAATCCACATCTTGTATCCATTTTCCTGCACCTACAGATTCTGGACCAGTGCAATCACCACACTTCCACAACACCATTTTTTCTGGTGTATCATATCCCCTCTTAATCAAATGATGAATACGTCTCGCTACAATACGCACGGCTTGCTCCGGTGAATCAAAACATGTATGTCCTTCACTGCCCATCTTTTTATCTTTTCTACGAAATCCCCAATAATTATAGCAATCTTTTCCATGTAATTTTGGTGATCGTTTGCCCCATGCACTTTCTTTTTTACCAATTGCTACCAAAAATGCGGCAACTTTTCTATTCTCTGCTGCAATATACGGTGCCATTTCTACCATTGGATATCCCGCAAGCATTATCTCCACCTCTCTTTGTAACTCAGGATCTGGTTGATGAAAAAGAATTCTTTTTGCATTAATCATATCCAAATCATCAATCATTGCATTACTTACAAAAATGACTGTAATTACAAAAACATTGAAAACAATCATAAAAAACAATAATGGATGTTTGTGCGCATATGCACTGATAATTTTCTTCTTTGTTTTTTGTAACTTTTTTTTCATAGTTTTCTAGTATATCATACATCATAATTCTTGTATCACCGCATTTTTCGCAATTCTTTGATTTCATCGCGAATCATTGCTGCTTCTTCAAAATTTAATGATGTCGCAGCTTTTTTCATGTCCATTTCTCGTTGTTTGATATATCCGTCAATGTTTTCTATCCGTGCCATTGTCACAAATTCCTTTGCTTTTTCTTTTATATCTTTTGGTGTATTTTTTACAATTGATTCAATGTGTTTTTTAATGGTTTGTGGTGTAATATTATGTTCTTTATTGTATTGCAATTGTATTTTACGACGACGCTCTGTTTCATCGATTGCTTTTTTCAGAGATCCTGTGATTTTATCCGCGTACAGTATCACGCGACCCTCAGCATTACGTGCTGCACGTCCAATCGTCTGAATGAGCGACACTTCTGAGCGCAAAAATCCTTCTTTATCTGCATCAAGAATTGCCACGAGCGATACCTCTGGCAAATCCAAACCTTCTCGCAAAAGATTTACACCAACAAGCACATCAAACACACCTCGTCGCAATTCCTCCAATATTGTAATACGGTCAAGCGTGTCCACATCAGAATGTAAATATTTTGATTTGATATTATTTTCGTCAAGATATTCAGAAAGATCCTCTGCTTGTTTTTTAGTTAGTGTTGTAATGAGTACACGTTCGCCCTTTTTTACTACTTCCCCGATCTCTGTAATCACATCTTGCACCTGTTTATTTGTCGGACGAATAATTAACTCTGGATCTACAAGTCCTGTTGGACGAATAATTTGTTCAATCATTTTTGTGCTTTTTTTCTGCTCGTATTCTGCCGGTGTCGCTGAAACAAAAATTGTTTGTCCCATGCGTTTTTCAAATTCATCAAAGTTTAGTGGTCGATTATCCAATGCACTCGGTAAACGAAATCCATAATCCACGAGATTTTGTTTTCGCGCTCTATCGCCATTGTACATCCCACCAATTTGTGGCACAGTCACGTGTGATTCATCAATCACAAGCAAATAATCCTCAGGAAAATAATCCATAAGTGTATACGGCGCTTCACCTACTTCTCGCCCTGTAAGATACAGAGAATAATTTTCAATACCATTACAATACCCGAGCTCCTTCATCATTTCAATGTCTTGTCTGGTACGTATTTCCAATCTTTGTGCCTCAAGTAATTTCCCTTCTTTTTGAAAAAATGCCAATTGCTCTGTCAAATCTTTTTGAATTTGATCCAGCGAACTCTGCAATACTGGCTCCGTCACGACAAAATGTTTTGCTGGATAAATAATCATTTCATCAAAACTTGCACGCTTCTCTCCACTTACCAAATCAATTTCCATAATCCGCACAACACGCGTCCCTCGCATCATAATCCGCATAATCGCTTCTCGCCCAGCAGGCACAATATCAATCGTCGGTCCAGTTGCACGAAACTTTGCGCGCGACAATATGTCACTACGCTCATAATGCAAGTCAATCAATTTCTTCAGTAAATCCTCTCGATCAATCACATCACCTACTCTAATCGTCATCATACTGTCCCTATAAAACGCTGGTGATCCCAAACCATAGATACATGATACACTCGCCACAATAATTACATCTCTACGTGTCAAAAGCGCAGCAGTCGCAGCGTGACGCAACCGATCAATTTCTTCATTAATCTCCACCTCTTTGTCAATATATGTATCCGATGCATGCACATACGCTTCTGGCTGATAATAGTCATAATACGACACAAAATATTCCACTGCATTCTGCGGAAAAAACGTCCGAAACTCCTGCACAAGCTGCGCTGCCAATGTCTTATTGTGCGCAATGACCAGCGTCGGCTTTTGCACCTCTTGAATCACATTTGCCACCGTAAACGTCTTCCCTGACCCCGTCACACCCAAAAGCGTCTGCGCAGCACTACCAGACAACACGCTATCAACCAACTGTTCAATCGCCCGCGGCTGATCCCCCGTCGGCTCAAAATGTTTGTGTAAGTCAAATTTTTGCATACAATCCCATAGTGGCACAATCACTACTTTTTTTCAATATTAAAACAATTTGTCTTTTTGAAAATGCATAAAATATCATTCCCACGTAAGCAGGAATCCAGAAAGTTTTTTACACACAAAAAAAGTGCACATACTAAAATCATTAAAAATGTCATTCTGAACGTGTTTCAAAATCTATTTTTTTCAAGAAAAAAAGCCTTGTCATATAAAAATATATTGATACTGCTACACAGTCCTGGATCCCCGCCTGCGCGGAGATGACACGTGATAAATTTGTTGTCATTCCCGCGTAGGTTTATCCACCTGTGGTGAGCGGGAATCTAGAGAGTAGCACAAAACAAAAAACACATCATATTCATTCAAAAAATCACAAAGTAAACACACAACTTTTGATTTTTGATTTAATACTTAAAACTTACCACTTCCCCCTGGATCCCCGCATTCGCGGGGATGACATGTGTGTTTCTGTTTGTCATTCCCGCGTAGGCGGGAATCTAGAAAGATTTTTACATACTGAAAAAAATACACACACTAAAAAACATCATTCTAAATTTATTTCAGAATCTCTTGTGTGCACAATCTGAAAAATAATGCTCTCTTCATCATTTTTTCCTTGCATAATCTCATGTATTGTGCTATGCTCTCTGTAACAATTTATAAAAGTCCATTGTATCCCGCCATTTTTTTAGGTGGATAGGATGCAGCAATATTCCATAGTTTGTGGAGTCTGTGTGTGGACTTTTGTTGTGTTATGGGATTTTTTAATTTTTACAAAATAATTTCTCAGCAATAATTTATAATAAACAACATATTTATGGAATATGAATTGATGTTTCTCATCGCAGAAGAGAAAAAACCAGAATTTTCTCGCATCAAAGATGAAGTACGTGCTGCAGTAGAAGCTGCTGGTGGCACATGGAAAAGTGAAGAACTCGAGTTTGATCGCAAGCTTGCATATGAAATTAAACATAACTGGCGTGGTACATATTATGTGAGTCGTTTTACTCTTCCAGAAAAAGACGAACGTGATGAATCAAAAGAAACAAAAGACGCAATCGCAGAGATTACCCGTCAAATGAATCTCAATCAAAATGTGTTGCGTTATATCATCGTAAATGCTGAAGAACTTCCACCACTTTCTGAATTTGCGAAACAATTTGACAAGACTCAAAAAGAAGACAAAAAGCAACTCAAAGAAACTGGAGAAAAAATTGACGAAAAACTCGAGGAAGCACTCAACATCTAATAGTTTTCTTTTAATGCGTGTGCACGTCACACGTCTCTAACTAAATAAAACGACAAAAATATGAATGTAAATAAAGCAATTGTTGTCGGTCGTCTCACACAAGATCCTGAGATGCGTACAACACCAAATGGTCAAACTGTTGCAAATTTTACCATAGCAACAAACACAAAATGGAAAGACCAAAGTGGTCAGCAACAAGAACGCACAGAATTTCATAATATCGTCGCATGGGGACGACGCGGTGAAATAATCGGACAATACGTGACAAAAGGTCAGGAACTATACGTAGAAGGACGATTGGAGACACGAAATTGGGATGACAAAGACACTGGCAAAAAAATGTATCGTACAGAAATCATAATGGAAAACTTTGAGTTCGGTGCAAAAGCAGGTGGTGGAAATGGTGGTGGAAATTATAACAACACAGCAACACCACAACAAAATCAACCAGCAGCAGAACAAAAAAAAGATGATGAAATTCCTACAATCAATCTTGATGACGAACAAGATGAAGTGAAAATTGAAGATGTACCATTTTAAATTGATAAATTGATAAATTATTATGGCAAAGCGAAAAATTAGAATTGGAGAAAAAACTCTCGATGCAATTGATTATAAAGATAGTATTTTCTTACGACGTTTTTTGAATTCACAAGCAAAAATCTATCCACCAAAACGATATAATGTTGATACATACTCACAAAGACAAATCGCACGTGCAATAAAACGCTCACGTCACATGGCATTACTTCCATTTACTGTAAAATAAAACCATTATATTATGGCTGACCTCGTGTCAGCCATACTCTATTTTCTCAATTCAAAATTCTAAAATCTACAACATGTTAAATATAAGTGATATCAAAACAGGAAAAAAAATTATTCTCGAAGGAGAACCCTACGCAGTTATATATAATGAGCATTCCAAGATGGGTCGCGCTGGTGCTGTTATGCGCACAAAACTTAAAAACCTCACCAATGGTGCTGTCATAGAAAAAACATTTCAAGGTTCTGATAAAGTAGAAGAAGCTGATATCTCAAAATCCAAAGCACAATATCTCTATCCAGAAGGTGACCAATTTTACTTTATGGACAATGAAACATACGATCAGTTTGCTATTGAAAAAAACGCTCTGGGCAATGCACCAGATTATCTCACAGAAGGTCTTGAAGTCACAATGCTTAATTTCAATGGAAATCCTATCAACATTGAAGTTCCTGTCAAAGTTACACTTGAAGTTACAGAAGCACCACCAGGACTCAAAGGTGATACGCAATCTGGAGGTGATAAGCTCGTCACAGTAGAAACAGGTGCAAAAATTACAACTCCACTTTTTGTAGAAACTGGTGACAAAATTATTATCAATACAGAACGTGGCGATTATGTCGGCAAGTCCCAAGCATGATTCTTTAGTGCTTATTCAACCGCCTCTCTTTTGCACATGAAATCTTCATATTTTTTATCAAAAATGGTTTTAACATTGTAGTAAAAAAGATAACACTTCTACACATTTTTCATTTTTACGCAACAATTATCTCATTCACATTCCATTTTCTAATAAGATTTTAAAAAACAAAAAAGAACAGGTGCACAAACCTGTTCTTTTAAATCTTTCATGCGTTATTCTTATGGTCTGGTCTCAAGTATTTTTTTGCCAGAGCAATTTGCATCTGATGTGCATGTGCTTTTACAGATGTCTGCACTATTTCCAATCTTTGGTGTTGTTTGACATTTTCCTTGTGCATTACATGAACGATCTACGCATGCAGTTTTGATAGTGAAGGGATTTTGTTGTACACGTACATCTGATCCTTCTTTTTCATCATTAAACCAGCATACTGCACCAAACTCTGTTACTCCAGGTGCTACTTCAATCTTTTTGTTTTCTCCTGAACACACAGTCATATTTTCACCAGTTCCTTTGTTTGTGATGTCACAGCAAATATCTCTTCCACTACACTGTACACGTACTTCTGCAGGTTGTGGTTTACCGTCTTGATCAAAGTATACTGTTTTATCTACATGTATTGGTGAACCTGCAAGACATGTTTGTGCTTGACAATCTTTAGTTAGTGGCACCGCACTTGACTCTGTGTTTTTGCATGTCCATTTCCATAGACCATTTTCTGTAAGATGTGGATTTGCACTTGCCAAAGAGCCGAATTCACACACTTCTTGTGGTTTGTTGTTGGTTTCTGGCAGTTTTTTACATTCTGTGACACATGCTTGTGTATTACATGCTTCTGATTTTACGTATGTATTGCACTGTGCATCTTTGCATGTTCTTGTACATGTTCCGCTACCACAACTCTTTGTGCATGCAGTACATTCATCACAAATAGGATTACATTTTGGACGCCAAACTAAAATCCATCCATTATTACATATTGCAATATTTCCATGAATAGTCCATACATGTCGAGTTCTTTTCCTAACTTGTTGCACTCTTTTCAAAAAATCTTGATAAGTTCCATAAACAATACCTTCCAATTTAACACCTTTTTCTATTCTCCATTCTAGTATTTTCTTTTTTATCTCCTGCCCTATTTTTTTCAATTCTTCTCTCTTTTGTTTTTTTCTTTCATTTAATTGTTTTAACTGTTTTTGCAACTCCTCTCTTTTTTCTTTTGTCAGAGTTTGTTGCTTGCCTTGAGATATTATCTTCGATTTGTCTTGAGATATCTTCGATTTAATTAAGTGTCTGTTTTCATAGCTGAATCTAGATAAGAGATTATGGGAATCGTCGTATGATATTTCACCAAGTTGAATTTGCGTTGCTATAATTAATGCTTCTATTTTTTGAAGTTCTTTTTCTATCTGTGTTTTTTTCTGATATTCTGCAGAATACCCCTGGCTTCTAGCTATGCTTTGTTTCATGGCACTTTGTCGTTTTTTATATCGCTCATCAGTCATCTCCGCAATCTTTACTGAATCACCATTCCAATGTGACTTTGCATGTGCTTCATGTATTAATCCTTTGAAAAGCCATGATGTTTTCTTGGTGATATATCTCTTGATTTCTGTTTTAAGTGCACCTCTTTCATCTTGCATGAGTGTAATGTCAGTATCTGCAGATTTTAGTGCAGTTGCAAATGATTCTTGTGCTTGTTTTTCGTTTCCTGAAGCGGAAAGTATACGTCCTTTCCAATAATGTGCCATTGTACTGTCACTTTGTAGATTTATTGCTTCATCAAAATATATGAGTATTTCATTTAAAATATCATTTGCCTCTTCGTTTGAGGATGCTTTTTCAATATCTGGAATTCTTACGATTCCTGCACCTACCCATACAATTGGGAGTGTTGGATCACTTCCGATTGCGATATCACTATAGTCTTTTGCTTGATCATATTCTTTTGTTTCCATGCTTTCTGTAGCGAGAACATATCCGATTTCTGCTCTTGTTCGTTGATTGATGTCTCCAGTTTCAAAAATGTCTTTAAAAATCTCTACAGCCTTTTCTTTTTGATCATTTCGATAATATCCTCGTGCAAGATTGTATTGTGCATCAAGTGAATATTCATTGAGTTTAGCAGCTTTCTCATAGTATGATTGTGCTTTTTCAAAACCTTCTTTCAAATCATAGAGATGTCCAATCCGTACATATACCAATGCATCATTTTCATCTAGTTTTTGTGCTTTTTCATAATATGTAAGTGCTTTATCATATTTTTCCATGATTTCATATGCGTATCCCATACCAAGCAATGCTTCTCTATTTTTTGGATCTGTTTTTAAGATTTTTTCAAATGCTTCTACAGACTTTTCTCCTTGTTCTTTTTCTTCAAAGTTCATACTGCCCTTATGTGCTAGATCTATTGCTCCGTATGTAATATAATCTATACATTGCTTTTTCTTTTCTGCATCACTAAGACACTGACAAATAGTGCTATCAACTGCTTTTGTAGCAGCAGTAAGTGCTTGTTCATCACTCGCATAATTACAAGTTACTTGTGGAATAAACGTTTTTTCTTTTATTTGTGTGAGGTAAAAAACCGCCACCAAAACAAAAGAGACAACAGCAAAAGATGCTATCAAGATTTTTTTATTTTTACGCATTTTGTTTGTGTGTTATTGTTTACGTCTTTAGTATATCATATTTTTTTGTAAAAAAAATATTTTGATTTTGTGGTGTGTTTTTTATGTTGTAATTGTAATACCCCACACAAAACCATTGACAAAAAACCCAAAATACATACATAATGAAATACTTAGATTTTCAATATTTGCAATTTATGAAACCACAACATTCCATGACAAATAAACTTACTTTACACGCAAAAAAGAGCATTTCACATGCTGAAAAAATTGCTGGCGTACACGAATCCAAAGAAGTACGTCCAGAACACTTGCTTTATGGTATATTTCTCGAACGCGGTAGTGTCGGAGCAACAATTCTCAGAAATATTGGTCTTTCAAAAGGGATTTTTGAAAAAAACCTCTTTTGTGAAAAAGTGACCACAAAAAAGATTCTTCCAAAAATCAAGTCATCTGATGCATTCAAAAAAATCATCACAGATGCACATGCACTTGCTTCTGAGTTTGGGTATACATACGTGGGCACAGAACATTTCGTCTATGTTCTACTCAATACAAAAAATGACACAATTCAAAAAATTACATCTCAAGTAAGACCTAAAAAACAACCAGAATTTGATCCAAATAACCCTCATGCTATCCCACAGAACAATGGTCTCTTTGGCATCGAAAACCTCTCTGCGCTCATGGGCGAAAAAGAGATTGTTATAGATTCAACAATTGATCAGTTTTGCACATTTATTTCACAGCAAAATAAAGAACCATTTTTTGGCAGAAATACAGATATTGAACGTATTATTACAATTCTCGGACGACGCAACAAAAACAACCCTCTCATTATTGGCGAACCTGGCATTGGCAAAACTGCTGTAATCGAACACATTGCACATCTCGCCAAAAGTCCTAATGCACCACGCCACCTTTATGGAAAGGAAATTGTTACACTCGATCTTGCAATGCTCGTTGCTGGTACAAGTTTCAGAGGTGAATTTGAACAGCGTCTAAAAAATATCATTTCTGAAGTACAGGAAAACCCCCATATCATCCTATTTATTGATGAAATTCATACAATTATCGGCACTGGAAATACTGGTGGTAGTCTTGACGCAGCAAACATCCTCAAACCTGCACTTGCTCGTGGAAATGTACGAATCATCGGTGCCACAACTCTCAGTGAATATAAAAAACACATTGAAAAAGACCCTGCACTAGAAAGACGGTTTCAAAAAATTACACTCGAAGAACCAACTGTAGAACAAACAAAAAAAATTATTTCTGGTGTCAGACATACACTTGAAAAACACCACAACGTTATCTTCACTAAAGAAGCACTTAACTCTTCAGTAACATTTACTGATCGCTACTTGCCAGAACAACGATTTCCTGATAAAGCAATTGACATACTCGATGAAACAGCTGCACGATTGTGTGGAACACAAGATCAAAATGATGCCCATAAAGACATTATTTCACTTGAAAATAATCTCAAAGAAATCCTTGTACAAAAAACAGCATATGTGCGCAGTGAAAAATATGAAGAAGCATCCCAATTACGTGACGCAGAGGATGCAATCACACGAGAAATTGTTGAAACTAAAAAGAAATTTGAAACTGCTAAGAAAAAAAATCACCCAACAATTACAGAGCAAGATATCGCACAAACTATTACAATGCATACAAATATTCCACAAGAAAAGATTATGCAAACAGCAAGTCGTCGTATCATAGATGCAAAAAAACATCTAACAAAAAAGATTATTGGTCAAAATAATGCTGTTGAAAAAATTTCTGACACGCTTATTCGTTCCTCAAGTGGAATCAGCAATGAAAAAAGACCAAATGGATCATTTCTTTTCCTCGGCACAACTGGCGTTGGAAAAACATTTACTGCACAAACTCTCGCGGAAGAACTTTATGAAACAGAGAAATCTTTGATTCGTGTTGATATGAGCGAGTTTATGGAAAAACATCACGCATCAAAACTACTTGGTGCACCAGCAGGCTATGTTGGTTATGGTGAAGGTGGTACACTCACAGAAAAAGTACGAAACAATCCACATAGTGTCGTCCTTTTTGATGAAATTGAAAAAGCACATCCAGACGTATTCAATATTCTATTGCAGATATTAGAAGATGGAATGCTCACAGATGCAAGTGGTAAAAAAATCGATTTCAAAAATACAATTATTATCCTCACATCAAATATTGGCAGTGCGCAAATTACTCAAGAAAAAACACTTGGATTTGATGAAAACCAAAAGAATACGCAAGTAAATATCACAAAAAAATTATACTCGGCTGCAAAAGAAACTCTATCACCAGAATTACTTTCTCGTCTTGACCACGTGATTGTTTTTAATGAGTTACAAAAAAAAGAATTGCAAAAAATCGCACGAAACGAACTCTTACTACTAAAAAAGCGATTACATTCAAAAGAGATTAATTTCTCATTTACACCAAAGATTATAAATCATATTGCGCAAACCGCACAAGAAAAAAATGAGGGTGCACGAGGCGTCCGACAATACATTCAAGATCACATTGAGGGAGATATTGCTTACCATATTGCACATAAACCTGATACAACTACCATTTCCATTGATTATGTCCAAAATAAAATTACTATCTCATAACCTGCACACATTCTACAAGTCCATCAAAAACCTCATAATTGATGGACTTTTTCCTATCCGCTGTCTCGGATGTGGAACATATGACCACTGGATTTGCAATAAGTGTCATACAACATTGCCAATTTTGACAGAACAACATTGTCCTATTTGTAAAAAACATATTACACATAATGGTGAAACATGTTTTGAATGTTTGCAAAAAAACACATCAATTGATGGTGTATTTATTGCATCACACTATAGCGACACGTTATTAAAAAAGGCAATTCATTATTATAAATACCGATTTGTGAAGGATTTATCAGAACCATTAGCTTTATTACTTGCACAATCATTACAAAATTCAAATCTCCCCGCTCCTGACATCATCATTCCTGTCCCTCTACACAAAAGACGTTTGCGCTGGCGCGGGTTTAATCAAGCAGAAGAGCTTGCATATGCACTCGACTTACAAATTCCTATCATTACTGATATACTAATACGTATGCGATATACAAAACCGCAAGCTCGCACAAAAAACAAAAATAATCGAAAAAATAATTTGAGCAATGCTTTTCACATATCACATACAGAAACAATTAAACAAAAAAATATTCTCTTGATTGACGATATTATAACGACTGGCACAACTCTTGAAGAATGTGCTTCAGTACTGAAAAAATCTGGTGCAAAAAATGTATATTGCCTCGTCTTAGCAAGAGAGTAGAACACGCTTATGAAAAAGATCTTGAAAAATATTCTCTTTTTTCTTTTTTTATTAATTCCCACGATCCTTGTCAGTACATATATTTATGCAACATCTCCGCATTTTGCAGCAATACCAATGTCACAACAAAATGGTCATAAAATTCTGCCTTCTGATGCATTTGTAATTAATCTTGGAAAACCTGTTGACAAAGAATACTACCAGAAAAATGTCACGATCACACCACGCACACCAATGACTGCTGTTATCAATGATGCACACACTCAAATTACCATCACACCAAAGTATTCATGGAATCCTAATCAAACATATCATGTATCAATTCCTGAAGGACGTGGAAAAAATCAACTGCAACAAATAGCTGCAGCAAATTTTTCCTTCACTACACCAAAAATTCCAAAAGTACTTAACGTCACACCACAAGATGCAGCAACTGATATACGACTCGACATCGAAGATCCACTCACAGTGCAATTTGAAAAATCCATCAAAGGCTTTTATGTTGATTTCATCCTTGAACCAAATGTGCCAGTCAAATATCAAAACAATCCCCAAAAAACCAAATTTAATATACTACCACAAGAACCCCTGCAAGATAATACAAAATACACACTCACAATTCGCGCTAAAACAAATGGTGGTCGCAATACAGATTATGAGACAATAAGCCAAACAACATTTACAACAATTGCACCAAAACCAAAAACATGGGCAGAAAACCTACAAGAACGACTTGGTCAAGCACGAAAATTCACACAAGCCCAAATTTCTGATGGAAAATATATTGATGTAAATCTTGCAACACAAATTATGACTATTTTTGAAAATGGAAAACTCATTGATTCATTTTTAATCTCATCGGGCAAATCAGGAATGAATACTCCTGTAGGACAATTTCAAATTTATAACAAACACCCACGTCCATGGTCAAAAAAATATAGCCTTTATATGCCTTATTGGATGGCGATTACATCTGATGGAAAATATGGCATTCACGAATTACCAGAATGGCCAGGTGGATACAAAGAGGGACAAAACCATCTTGGTATTCCAGTTTCACATGGCTGTATGCGACTTGGCGTAGGTCCAGCAAAAAAAGTTTATGAATGGGCAGAAATTGGCACGCCCATAATTACTCATTACTAACACACCCTCATTTAAAAGACATAAATGTAACAATGTGTTTTATTCACGCAACATATGATTATTGCAAAAAAAATGAGATTGAAAAATATACATACCATTTTGTTTTACATTTTAATATTTCTTTTGCCATGGCAAACTATCTGGATTATTAAAGAAACTTTTCTCAATAATGAAAAGTGGCAATATGGCACAATTGGTATATATGCTTTTGATGGAATATTTTTATTTTGGTTTTTATGTAATGTTTTTTTATACAAAAAAAAGATATATTCATATATTATCACCAATAAAAAAATAAGTATTCTAGCATTACTTCTTTGTATATGGACATTATTTTCTCTCTCATGGTCAGACAATTTCGAAGTTGGTTTATACTTTTGGTTCAAATTAACGATGTGTTTATGTATTTTTTTTCTTACACAAATTCAATCGTATTCATTACGGCACATATCAAAAATATTTTTAGTAAGTATGCTTTTTCACAGCATTTTAGGTTTATATCAATTTTGTACACAAAATACATTTGCATATACACTTCTCGGACTACAAAATCATGATGTATGGCACGGCAGCACTGCAACAATTACCACTCATGCTGAAAGATGGTTACGCGTTTATGGCGGCTTTCCTCATCCAAACATTTTTGGTAGCTTTGTAATCATTGCACTAATATGTAACATTTACACACATCTTGCGACAAAGAAATGTTCCCAGAAATATCACGTATTTTCTTATTTTGTTACTGCACTTTTTATGATTAATCTGATATTCACCTTTTCTCGTACAGCATGGGTATCTGGATGTATCACAATTATACTTCTGTCTACCATTGTATTTTGCAAAGAAAAATATACAAACAAAAGAAAAATGTCCATGCACATCATAATCATGTTTTGTATAAGCATATTTTGCTTCATAACTTTTTTGCCGATTTTTTCTACACGTGTACATCACACGACACCTACACACAATTCAATTTCTGATCGAAAAACCTATCTCATACATGCACACCATATCGTCACACATCACACCTTGACAGGCGTGGGTGTCGGAAATTATACAAACACCGTCGCAAAAACTTACAACAATATCCATCCAATATGGTATTATCAACCCGTTCATCAATCCGCCTTACTTATTTTTGCAGAAATTGGACTAATTGGAAGTATTTTTCTGTGGTTATTTATTTTTTATGCATGCAAAAATATATTCTCTTACACACAAAAATATTCTTTAGAAAAAACAGTATTAGCAACTATTTTATGTATGTTTTTACTTTCTTCACTTTTTGATCATTGGTTGTGGACATCGCATAGCGGGCTTATTGGATTTTTTGTCTTTTGTGGATTACTCGCATACCAAAAAACACCAGCATAATTATAGCTGATGTTTTCACGCTTTTATTATATTAAATACTAAAAAACTTTATCATTTTTTTTCAAAAATAGTACATTAGATAAAAATAATACTACAATAACACTTCTTTTAACAACGCATTCTTTCCCTTTCCTGTCTTTGCAGAAATGGGAAAAATTTTTACCCAATCGCCTATTTCTTCTGAAATTAATTTAAGTGACCGATGTAACTCTTTTTGGTTTAATTTATCTATTTTATTTGCTGCAATTACAAATGGATGTTCATATTCTTGTAACACACCAATCATCTCTCTATCAAAATCTCGCAGCCCTGCTTTTGCATCAGTAATCACAACAACTTTTGATACTGGTGCTTCCCCACTAATCAAATACCACAATATCAATCGTCGTAATTTTTCGCGATGCTTCAAGCCTGTTTTAGCATATCCATAACCAGGCAAATCCACAAAATATAGTCTATCATTAATCAGAAAAAAATTAATTTCTTGTGTCTTACCTGGTGTAGAAGAAGAGTGCACAAGACTTTTTTGTCCAACAAGCATATTAATTACACTTGATTTACCTACATTTGAACGTCCTACAAATGCCACTTGTGGTTTTTCATCTACAAGCAAATTATGTGACCCAACAACACCACGAATAAATTGTGCACTTGTAATTTCCATCAATTTAAATTAAAACAAATTTCTATCGTAAAATCATACCATAAATCAATTAATACATCAACATTCTATAAAATGTGTTATTATATAAGTATATACTGCAAAAGATTCTTGTATTTGTCTACACTTAAAAAATAATTATCTACAGATATGCCATTTTTTAAAATTTTTCTTGACACCACTTTTAAGAAAATGTTATTCATTTCTATTGTATACCTTATCACAATGATTGTTATTTTTTTCTTCTACATTATTCCTCGCATCAATGAAATATTGATGGAAGAGAGAAAACAAATCGTTCGTGAAATGACAAATTTTATGGTTGAAGTATTTGAAGAACTAGAGACACAAGAACAGACTAAATACTTACCAGATGGACAAGCAGAAGAAATCGCTAAAGATATAATTAATGGATATCTTTATCAAAATAATGATTATTTTTTTGCAATTGATGCAAAAAATAAAAAAATAATTGCAACGCCATTCAAAAATCAACTTAATAAAACAATGATAGATGAAATTGACACTATCGGACACCCTTTCGGAAAAGATGCGTTAAAAGATACACGAAGTAATGCAGAAAACCTTTTTATATCATACAAATGGAATAAAACTGAATCTGATAAAATTGGACAAAAACTTTCATATTTTGCACAATTTGAACCGTGGCAATGGCTAATTGGTACTGGTGTATATATTGATGATATTACACAAGAAATCAATGCAATAATACGCAAGATCGTTAGCGTCTTTTCTTCCATTCTTTTTCTCATAATTAGCCTATTGATCTATATTCTCAGAACTAGTGCAAAAATTGAAAAGCAAAAAAATGAGATTGAACTACAATTCATGTCATTAATTAAAAACTTGCCAATTGCTGTTTTTAGAATTGAACTCGCAAAAGATAATAAAGGCTCCTCGCTGATCTTATGGAACAAATCTCTTATAAATACTTGTGAATTTCCTTATGAAGATTATCCTAGTAAGCATGGATTTCGATTACAAAATCTTCTAGTCAATCAAGAGGATCGAATTGACATTATAAAAAGAGCAAAAGATGGCACACTCCTAGGAAAAGAATATGAAATACGTACATTTACTGGCAAACATTTATGGATTCGAATTTTTGGTTACATCACAAAAAAGAATTTCAAAACATTTCTTGATGCATCAATTGAAAATGTAACAAGAAATTATGAGGCAGACAAATTACTTAAAAAATCATACGATGAGTTATGGAAAATTGGTGAAATAAAAAATGAAATTATATCAATCACATCTTATGAACTCAAAACCCCCCTCGCAAACATCAATGATATAATTTCTTATTTTTCAAAAGAAAACACAAAAAACTTCAATAAACAACAAAAAAACTATCTTCAAAAAATTAAAAAAAACACCAATAAATTATTGGAAATGATCAATAATATGATGGATCTTGAAAAGTTAGAAAAAGGTGAAATGAATCTTAACATCACAAAAGTTGAAATGAATGAAGTGTTAAAAGATGTACATGAAGATTTTCAAGCACGTTGTATACTAGAAAAAAAGAAGTGCATAATTAATCTCACACATCCAAAAATCTACATCAATGCCGACAAAGCACAATTAAAAAGAGTTTTCACAAACCTTCTCGATAACGCTTTTAAATTCACAAAAAACAAAACTGGTGTGATAGAAATTTTCACAGAAGTAACGTCTAATACAGTGAAAATACATATAAAAGATAATGGCATTGGAATTTCAAAAGAAGATAAAGAAAAGGTATTTAAGAAATTCACACAAGTTGAAAATAATATTGAAAGAAAAATGAATGGCTCTGGACTTGGTCTACCAATTGTGAAAACAATTGTCGAACAACTAAATGGAAAAATAGAGTTTGAAAGTCAATCTAAAAAAGGAAGTGACTTTTACATCACATTTCCTTTAATTAAAAATATTTAACACTGTCAATATCATGAATCTATTTAAAGAAACTTTCAATATAGCATTTGAAAAAATTGTAATTATCACAATCATTTTTTCTGTTATTTCTAGCTCCTTCTTTTTCTTTTTTCTCATACCAAAAATCAATGATGTTTTAATCGAAGAAAGAAAAACTCTCATTCATGAAATATCAGAAGAATTTTTAGGCGTTCTCTATGAACTCCATAAAAAAGAAAATCAAGGCGTTATTGATAGAGATGTCGCACAAAAAATTGCTATAAATATGATTAATAATTTTCGTTATGGAAAAAATGATGATGAATATTTCTGGGTAAATACATTAGATACTGGGATAATGATAGCTCACCCATACAAAGACCTTTATGGTTCAGATTTTAATACATATACCGATCCTACTGGATACAAATTTGGTGAAGAAATGCTCAAGACAGCAAAAGATGGTGATCCTACAAATAACTGCATATCATACAAATGGACATCAAAATCAAATCCGCATAAATATGTCCAAAAATTATCACATGTCACAACATTCGAACCATGGGGATGGATGCTCGGAACTGGTATTTATATGAACGATATACAGGCTGAATTAACTAGGATTACGCAAAGACTTATCAGCCTCTTCATACTCATACTTATACTCATGATTGGATTGATCATGTATATCATAAAAACAGGAGCAGATCTAAAACAACAGAAAAAAACTATTCAATTAGAGTTCAGATCTCTTATTCAGAACATTCCAGTAGGTATATTTAAAACAAAATTAGATAAAAAAACGAAGCTAGACACTCCAATCATTTGGAATAATTCTCTTATTAGACTTGGTGAAATTCCGAATGATCAATTCATTGCAAAAAATAATATTCATATGCAAGATTTTCTAAATAAAAGAGATAAAGAAGAAGTAATCGAAACATTGCTTAATGGAAAAGAAATTATTGGAAATGAATATAAAATCAAAACGCTAAAAGGCCATGACCTCTGGATCAGATTTTACGCACGCCCTTCCATAAAAAACAATGAACTTTTTGTCGACGCATATATAGAAGACATTACAGAGGAAAAAAGATCTCGAAAAAAACTTACAGAAGCTTATGATAGACTAAAAAAAGTTGAAAAAACAAAAAGTGAGATTATATCAATCACATCTCATGAGCTTCGTACTCCTTTAACAATCATCAAAGGTTTCGCATCAATGCTTACACACGAAGATTGTGGCGATATCACAAAAGAACAGAAAAATAAATTGATAGACATTATCAAAAATACTGACAATCTATCAGAAATGATTACAAATATACTTGATATCGAAAAAATTGAAACAGGAAAAATGCAATTTGATAAAAAAACTATTCGACTTGATAAACTCCTTACAGAAATATACCTTGAATCACAAATTCGTTGCGCAGTTGAGCACAAAAAAATTAAACTTGTCCTTCCAGATGAAAAATTAATTGTAGAAAGTGATCAAAAGAAATTACAGCAAATTTTTACAAACCTCATAGACAATGCTATAAAATTCACTGAAAAAAATGTGGGTCAAATAGAAATTTATGTAGAAAAAATCAAAAACGAGCATGTAAAAATCCACATAAAAGATAATGGCATTGGCATCAAAAAAAGTAATCTAAAAATCATTTTTGAAAAATTTGAACAAGTTGATGGACATGTTAAACGTATTTATAGTGGCTCAGGCCTTGCTTTGCCACTGATAAAGAAATTACTCAAAGAACTTGGTGGAACTATTGATGTAACTAGTTCTATTGGCAAAGGTAGCGACTTTTGTGTTACATTATCTTTAAAGAAGTAATTTATAATTTAATAAACATATGAACAAAAAAATATTGATCATTGATGATCACGCAGATATCCGAGAAATGTATGAAAGCGCACTTAGTGCTCGCGGATATGAAGTTTTATCAGAAGAAAATGGTCTTACTGGTGCTATGCGCGCAATTGATTTTGAACCAGATCTTGTCCTTCTCGATATCATGATGCCTCAAATGGACGGATTTGCAATATTAGAAGCATTACAAGAAAATGCAAAATTCAAATGCAATATCATTGTTATTAGTAATCTCGATAATGATGAAGATATACAAAAAGCACTTGATATGGGTGCTGTAAAATATATGGTCAAATCAGAATATACGCCAGATGAAATCGTTAATGCAGTTACAAAAACTTTAGAAGAAGGTTGCAAAGATGTAAAATAATCTAAGAGTTATTTTGAAAACCTCGAAATTTTCGAGGTTTTTGTTTTGATTAGATTTTTTTGATGTGATACATTTAGAGTTATCTTTTATATGCTTACAAGATATTATGAACAAAAAAATTACAAGTGCTTCTTTTTTCATTGGAAAGCAATCAGATAACCTCATATCTTTTGGCTCTGGACAACCAGATCTTCCGCCACCTAAAATTTGTTTTGACTTTCTCAAAGATTACAAAGAATTTAAATATGGTGAAATACAAGGAAAAGAAAAATTACGTAAAGCAATCGCAAAAAATTATCCAGGCGCAAAAAAAGAAAATATCATTATTACCAACGGTGCATCCGAAGGAATCGACCTCGCTCTGAGAGCACTTTACGAAAAAGATGCAAAAATTCTTATACCACGACCCTATTATTATTCTTATCCACACAACGTGAAGTATGCACATATGACATGTAGATATTATGATCTTGTTAAAGGAAAAATTGATATAAAAAATTTCAAAGAAAAAGTCAAAAATTGTAAAGCTGTCATCATCAATTCTCCTGGAAACCCAACTGGAACTGTACAAGAAATTGATACATTAAAAGAAATTGAAAAAATTACACAAAAACATGGCATCTATGTATTATCTGATGAAGTGTACAAAGATATGATTTACGAGAGAAAGAATTATCTCATTGAAGGGGAAAATGTTCTCACTATCAATTCTTTTTCAAAATCATATTCACTGTGTGGTGCGCGTATTGGATATATTTATGCACGAAACCATGATTGGATTAAAAAAATGACGGAAATAAAAACACACACTTCCATGAACACAAGTATTGTCAGTCAAGAGATGGCACTTATGGCAACTAAAATGTCACAGAAATATCTCAATGATCAAGCACATATTTGGCAAAAAAGACGTGATCTAATCTACAATGGCATCAAAAAACTTGGCCTGCAAGTATGGAAACCTGAAGGTGCATTTTATGTTTTTGTCACAATTAAAAATCCGCAAAAAGTCATGGAAGATCTCTACTACAAATATAATATTGTGGTCTATAATGGAGAATGGTTTGGTAAAAAAGACCGTATCAGACTGAGTTATGCACTTGACGAAAAAAAAATCATCGAAGGCCTCAAAAGATTTAAATTGTATTTAGAAAACGAATACCAAAAATAATTATATATAGTAAAAAAGAATTTTGAAAATTAAAAATTCATAAATTATCATTACAAGTACCCTCGACCAAACTCCCATCCAAATCCCCACCTCCATGGCGTATTAATATATGGAATAGCAAAAACGCGTACAGCTACATACATACCGTATGAGAGCATCTTATTATTTGAAGTTTTATAAACACACTCTTTAAATTTTTCATCCACACTCTTTCGCTGCGTACTAGAACCACCTTGCCAGTATGCACGATCATGTTCCACGCAACATTCATGTAATTTTCCATCAAAAAAAAGTGTACATCCATCTGTTACAAATACCTTTTGTTCGTCAACTTGACTATCATAAAAAGAATACGCGACAATATACCATCCTATAAAGAAGATTGATATGAGAAATAATAAAAAATAAAACATTTCTTTTTGCATATATTATTTTAAATAAAAAAATACTCGATAAATCCTATTACCTGCCGATACTTTTGCATCCTCCCATTTTGTTGTGTAACCATATGGCGATTCATCAAAAAAATGTAATTCACTATTTTCAATTTCTTTCAAAACCTCCACAGTTTCATCAAACAATTGCTTTTGGTCTGTCTGAAAAATCCATTTTGTTTGTGGTGATATCCACCTTTGCACACTCTCCAAAAATGCTTTATGTATAATACGTCGTTTTTTGTGTCGCTCTTTAAACCATGGATCTGGAAAATTTATATATATTTCTTCAATGAGAATATTACTATCTACAGATGGTTTTAAAATATTTTCAAAATTTCGCACCATATCACCATCAAAAACTACAACATTTTTGTAACTCTCAAATTTTTTCTCAAGCTTTCTCGCCAATGGCTTACGAATTTCACACACGATAAAATTTTTTTCTTCACCAAAAAGATATACTAATTTTTCACTGAATTCTCCCCTATCAGCACCAATATCCACAATAATAGGTTTATCATTACCAAATCCACTAAATCGATGTTCTGTACGATCTGCCAATGGATTTACATGATGTCTCACACGATTTTGTACCATAGCTTAATATATTATCACTGATTACATCTGTTTACCACTAGCCACACATCATTATTTATCTAACCATATCATACACATATAATACCATGTCCTCTTTTTTTCTTTTACCTTCTTTTCAGTTGCTACCTTTGACTCAAATGGTAACTGAAAATTATAAGATATGATTCGAGAACCTTTTTTTACAGATTTTTGTAAATATCTTGCAAGTCTATTCGCAGATCGTGATGTTGCAAATACATAGATTACATCTACATCACTAAGATTTGTTCTATAAATATCTTCTCTTTTAAATGTGATGTTTTTTGCATGAGAAAACATTTTTTTTACACTAGCAATACTATGTAATATATAAGAAATCTCTACGCCAATAATTTTTGCCTGTGGACTTTTTTCACTCACATAAAAACTCACACGTCCATCTCCTGATCCTAATTCACAAAAGACATCTCCTTCATCGAGGTTTGCGATTTCCACAATGCGTTTCATATCTCTGGAAAAAGTTGGTAGCCACGGTGCAAGAAAAAGCACTGTATATATAATCCACACACATAAAATAACTACAAAAATTGAAAAAAGTATCTCAATCATATATTACACATCAATCTGCATAAAAAGTGGACAGTGATCAGAACCCATCTGTTCATTGAGATATTCTATCTCACTCACTTTTTTAACAAAATTCTTGTCTACAAAAAAATAATCAATACGCCATCCCACATTTCTTTCTCGTGCACGTGTAATCATATCCCACCATGAATACACATCTGTTACTTTAGGATTTTTTGTCCGCCATACATCCGCCCAATCATTTTCCAAAACGCGATCCATCCATGCACGCTCTCGTGGATGAAATCCAATATTACCATCATTCTCCTTTGCACGCGCAAGATCAATCTCTGTATGTGCTACATTCATATCACCTCCGACAATCACTTCATGCTCTCGATTACGAAGTTCATTCATATATTCCAAAACACGATCAAAAAAATCTAATTTTTCTTCCCATGCCTTTTCACTCTTACCGCCATTTGGAAAATAAATTGATAATAAATCATATATTTGTTCATTAAACACAAAAGATACATGTGATACACGTCCTTCATCTGCATTTGGTGCTTTTGGCACTTGAACATCAAATGTAGCATCACTTACATTTTGCAGAAATTCCCGACTAATCCAAATACCTGTACCTGCATAGCCCGGTTTTTCTGCACTATGATAATATTGTTCATAAATCTCATTTTTTGTGAGAAAATTACTAAATTGTTCCCTCTTCCCCTTAATCTCTTGTAAAAACAACACATCTGGTACATATGTCTCTAGAAGATTTTGTAATTCTTTTTTTCGTTCTACTGCACGAATACCATTGACATTCCATGTAATAATTTTCATAACACATCTCTAAAAAATAATTCTATAGTAATTATATTATATCAACTACAAATATAGAAGAGAGGTGATTGTATTATACAATCACCTCTACAATTATCGCCTTAATCGACTCCATAGTGAATGTAATGCAAAAAAAGTTGCGCAAATCAATACAAAGTTCGCAAATACAAACGCTATATTTGATTCTGTAATTTTAGCAAATATAAAAACTCCAAGTGCACAGTTTTGTAAGAAAAATTTTTGTTTTCCACTTTTAACAGCGCCACCACTTTTAAAAAAATGAAGAAATGTAGATGCTATATCACACGCAAGAAGGATAAACACTGACCACCATACATTTTCAGAGAATAATAATAAAATAGCAAGATAAAAAAGAATTTTATCTGCAAAAGGATCTAAAAATTCTCCAAAACGCGTTTTTTGATTGAATGTTCGTGCCAGCCACCCATCAATTACATCTGGCAAAAGACCGCATAACACAAACATCATTATTCCTACAAAAAAACTATTCGGCAATGTAGCAAGATAAAGCCAATATACACCAAAAAACAACCGTGCCACAGTGATGATATTTGGCCATGTCCATACTCTATCCATTTTATCTTCCTCCCTCTCTTACAATAAAGAACTTTTTATAAAAAATTATTTTTCATATAACTAACAAATTGTACCGATTTTTACAAAAAAAATCAACGCTTTTGCACAAATATTAATTTTTTCCATTTTTTTACAAACCTCTCTTTTACGTTTCAGATTATAGTACCAAAAAAATACATTCTGCACATTTGCACAAAACGGATCACTTGCAAATAATTCACTCTTCTAATTAATTTGTGAAGTCAAAAAATCATAGAGAATTTCCCCAATGTTCCCTTCCCGAATTTGCATATCTTCGTTCATTTGTTGATCTCCGAGCCAAATAACTGCCCAGATCATAAATGCTAACACTAAAATTGTAGATAATCCTACAAAATGTGGCACTTCTCTATGAAATATCCTTCTCATGCTTTTATTTTACCACAAAAATTACTTCCATTCATAATTCCTTAATTTCAAACAAAAACCAAAAACCTATGATGTATAATTTTGCTATTTTACATATAACCCATTATTTACCTCACTTTAATTTCTCGCAAAAGTCCATCTTCCATATCAATTCCTCGCACAATGATTGAACTTCCATTTATCAAAACCTCGCTAAATGTTTGACCAGATTTTACGCCCTTATATTTTGCTTTACCGCCAAGTGTATTACCACTGAGTATATAATGAATTCCATCAACAATCTTATGATCAAACACCGCCTCATGTCCAGAAATCACGAGATCTACCCCACCATTTTTAAAAATATATTGCAACTTTCTCTGTAATTCAGGTTGACATGCAAAATCATGACAATTTTTTGCAGATTTTTTGTAAAACGTCACAGGTGGTACATGCGTTGCTACAATAACATTTTTTAATTTATTTTTTTCTAAATCCTTCTCCAACCATGAGAGTTGCTCTGCTTTGATTGTTCTTTTTGTTGGCCAGTCAGTCGACAAAATTACAAAATGCGTATTTTCATAATCAAAAGAATAATGTAAGACTCTCTTTTTATCAGCAATATATTTATGATCAGAAAAATATTCTTGCCATAAATCTACACAAGTCACACCACATTCAACATCATGATACCCAAAAACAATATAATATGGAATATTTGCAAAATATTTATCAAATACTTTTCGTACATGTCTAATACTCACTCGTGGACCACGTGAATCAGCATTAGCCATAATAATGTCACCTGTAAACAAAACAAAATCTGGATATAATGTTTTAACATGATCAAACACACCATATGCATTTTCGCCAAAACCATATGGACTCTTCTCACGCTCACTATCTCCAATAATTGCAAACTTAAAAGGTTTGTATTTCTCCTTCTCTTTTTCAACAACAATTTCACTGCCTTCTACAATATCATTACTCACTACTATCCCATCACTTTCTTTCTTCTCACATTCATTTTCAATGATATTCTGTTTCTTTTCAATTTCCGGAAAATCTTGTACATCATTTTGTACATGATGCATCTTGACTGAGATTATTTGAGGTTTACATCCATAAAAAAATACAAAGTAACTCACAATAGAAAAGCTTGCAATGAATACACTAATTGCTAAAATATATATTCTTCTTTTTTTCACAAAATAAATCATTTTTTATCACCAAAAAACAATGTGTTTTTTTCCGAACGAGACAATTTTTCTGCATCTGAAAGTTTTATAAAATTATCATCCCACTCAGAAAACACCTTCACAAGCTTCTTATAGCGACTTTTACTGAGAGACATTGTCGCATTTTTTGCTCCATATTTTTTAAAAATCTTTCGTCGTTGATCTTCTTTGCCTATATCCACATTTTCTGAAGGTGTATATTTACCTTTTTTTTCAAATTTTGCCAAATATTCTTCATACGCCAATAACTGCAATATTAATTCCTTAAACAACTCTTCTCGCTTCATAATTTCATTGGCCCATAATGGAACATGTGATTGCATTATAGTTGCACGAGAGCGTACTTGAATATCTTTTATCTGGTCTTTTTGATTGATACAACTACGACCCAAAAGATACGATACAATTTGATTAGATGCTGTTTCACGCATATCTTTCATATCTCCTTCAAAAGCATTTTTTTCTGTATTTTTTGCATATCTATACCATGCTTCTGCATACACAAACACCAAAACAACCCCCATATTATATATTTTCTCCATTGCAGCAAATCGACGTGACAAACCCTTTTTTCTCTCAATCAAAATATTTATAATAAAAATCTTCCCCAAAACAACAAAACACACAAGAGTCGTCATACCAAGAATGCTCCAAGAGATTATTTCCTCCATTGTTAGTTTTTCCAGAGAAAAACTGGAAATAAAATTAACCAACAAATCAAAATAATACATAACAAAATAATATATTTCTTTCATCTTTTTTATTTTACCACAACAATCATTTTTATAATAAATTTTAAAACCTCATCGATTATTATAATCGATGAGGTTGTACCATCTATTTTTTCATTAATTCAACAGCATGATTGTAGACTTCTTTTGGTGATGGCGCCCCCATAGGATAACATTTGACATGTAATTTTCCGTCCTTAAATTTATTCAAAACTTTCCATATATATTTTTCTTCTACGACTAATTCACCTCTTGTTTGTGCTAATTCATTTACCAAATGTATATAATCCTGACTTGGTTTCCAACCCATACTTTTACTCCTTTTTGTGAATGCGACATCCTTTTTAGAATATCTTTTTTGAATTGTACTGTACATTAAAAACATGTCTTCTGTTCTCCACATTGCACATACTAAATGACATCTATACACCTTGTCAATAAAAATTTTTTTTCAAAAAATAATTACAAAAAACCTCACCGATCACTTTTGTGACCGATGAGGTGTTTTATTTAATCCTCCTCCTTCTTCTTTCTTCTCTTCCGACGAGCACACACCGGACAACCCCTTCCATTTACACGATTATTGCCAACAGCTTGCCACTCATGAGAACAAACCGAGCATATCCACCAAAGTTTTTTGCTCGTACCAGCAATGACTTTATTTGCTGGAATTTGATTTTTTGGTGAATATTCTTTGGCAAGTTCCGGATGTGTCACGGAAAGACTGTTGGTCTTTGTGGCAACTCGACCGGCA
>PDWI01000627.1_pt1 | contig 57330 bp, 48 predicted proteins | sample 1430891 | NCBI WGS metagenome assembly PDWI01 (sample SAMN01162508, study PRJNA174530) | Oral metagenome, whole genome shotgun sequencing project. | biome: Marine environment; feature: Marine mammal; material: Swab sample of the gingival sulcus; isolation source: swab sample of gingival sulcus... | reverse complement strand
GATCATATTGCGCCAGCATCTCGCCAAGGGCGGTTTGACTGCTGTCAAAACCCGCGTTCTTAAGGTCTTGATCTTTTGCCCATACACGGCGTAAAAACTCGGTGCGTGCACATTGCAGTTGCCTGGCCGCTTGCAGGCGTTTGCTGTCATCAAACCACCACGAAAGCCAGCCTTGTACATATTCGGTGGGGCGGTATTCGCTCTGCGGGCTCAACCATTCAACTTCTGTTGCCATCAGTAAGGGTGTAGGGTGGTGTTGGCGATAGGAATATTGTAATACAGGTTCTCTTTTTCGGCCTCCGTAAGATACAAAACCCGGCCATCTTTCTGCATCACCCGACAGTGTTCAAGGTAGTAAATATTTGCGCGTTTTGAATGCAGTATCGCTTTTAAATCGGTAAGTTGCTCCATAGCGACTATCTTCTCCCCTCACCCTGGCTGCTTATACGAATTAGTATGTGTCTTTGTTATCAGTTCGTGCAGGTATGTTTTAACATCAAACTGATCTTTCGCAATAGGGAAAGCCAGATTTTAAAATCGCATATTGGGCGGCTCAGCAAGAAAAATGCTTGAAAAAGCTATACGATAATAGGGGAGACCCAAGTTTACGCGAGAGTGATAACCTGGCCAACGACACAATTGATGTCCTCAAAACCATTAATCAAGCAGCGCAACTACTTACCTCCAACCCTTGAAGCCGCCATCAATATGCTTTTGGCCATTGTAAATTATTAGCCAATCGCCTTGGGGTTAAACAGCCGCAATGATCGATTAGCAGCTCATTTCTCGGAAGTGTTTGATACCCCGTTTGCACCGGAAGCTTCTACAATTTCAAAGTGGACGGGTATCAAAGACTCGCATTCTTCCAAGCATCGAGTCGTAACAAACTTCACCGGGATGGCCTGATTCATTCGGCTGGAACCAGCATTGATGTTGATGGCAAACGTTTGTGGTTGCATAGTGCTTCCAATGAAAACGGAACTTTTATTGCACCCCATGCCAAGCGCGGTCAAGAGGCAATAGAAGATATCGGCGTTTGCATTTTGAAGCTGAATGGTTACTAAGATTCAAGGATGGAGAGCGTGTAGAAATGGGCCAACAGCAGGGTGCTGCATGATTACTCGATACACCAGGTTTGACTATAGCTCCAATAGAACCTGGTTTGGTCAAAGCGGTCGTTGAGTGTGTTATTTTGCAGTAAGCGATGCCTCTCGATTGTTCCTGTTTGGCGGATGCTCCGGACGTAGAATCAATGCTTCTTCGTGATCGGTTGCTTGACAAGCAGCGTTCGCTTGAGCCAGCGAATCGGCGACTTTTCAATATACTTTTCAGTCAGGGTCTGTTTGTTGGTGAAAGAATACACTTCTTCGGCTGCGATCAGAAAAGGAGGTCTTCGCAATTCAAGCGGGCGAAACTCTCCGTCGAGAATATCCTTGTTGTCGGTAACTCCTCCCGGGTTGACACAGTTGGTCAGTAGTGAATATCGATACTTACCCAGCTGCGGTAAAAATGCTGCCACTGTTTCGTTTGACCAGTGTTGCAACACGTCTTTTGCGATAAGCAGGTCGGCCGATGGTAATTCGTTGACATCGCCGGAATAGTGAAAAAACCGAATCTTATCGGATGAAAAATGGGCTTTATTGAATGTAATTACCTGTTCAACAAGATCATATCCCACATACAACGCTTCTCTCCAGTTGATAAATCTTGAAAACTGCCAATCTCCGCAGCCTAAATCGACAACAGATTTGATCGAGTATTTCTTTAAGAACTTGTTGATGAAGTTCACGTATCCTTTGGTGTGAACTGGAAGTGACCCTTCTCCGGAGCCATGGCCCCATTCGTTTGTTTTATATATTTGTTCGAATCTATCTTTCATTGGTAGTTCCGAAAATGTTTTTCCAGTCCGCCACGTTCATTGTGGTGAACAACCAAACCGCTTGGCCGGTATCAATACCCGATGCTTTCGTATACAATGCCCCGCTTGTTAATGGTGGTCTAGTTTCAGTTAAGCGAGAAAAGTACACGACAGTTTCGCAAAGGATATTTACCGAGCGTGCGCTAGCCTGTGAGTATAGTATTATAGTTTTCGGTGGCATAGTTTAATGAATATTATTTTTGTCAGTAAGCGGTACGGCCGACCCAGAAGTATTGAATTCAGTGCCAGGTCTTTGGTTCTTTTTGCCCTTTTATTGTTGGTTTTGTTGGCGACTGGGTTTTTTATCGGCATGAATTCGTATGCATTTATCGAGACTGACCGGTCGCAAGAAGAGTTGGCTGGTGGTTCAACTCATTTGGCGATCCAGGCTTGGGGCAAAGAGTTGGCTGAATACCGAAAATCGTTGCAGGCAATAGAGTCGGCGACAAATGGCCAGATTGATGCGATGACTGTCAGAATTGGCGAAATTCAGGCCAGGATGATGCGTATTGAGGCTTTAGGCCAACGGCTTACCGCAGTCGCAAAATTGACTAAAGGTGAGTTTGATTTCGAAGCAGCGCCCGCAGTTGGTGGGCCAATGGATACCCAGGGCGAGCAGACTTATGCTGTTACCGACTTGCAGTCTATGATGGATGTATTGGAAGCCCAGCTCGATAACCGATTTCAACAGTTGCAATTGATGGATAAGATATTTGCCGAGCAATCAGCCGAGCAACAATTGTTTATCTCGGGTCGACCAATAAAAAAAGGCTGGATGTCATCAGCTTATGGCTATCGGGCTGACCCTTTTAATGGTAAGCGCACCTGGCACAGCGGCGTTGATTTTGCTGGCAAGGATAACAGCGACATTGTCGCCGTGGCCGGTGGTGTGGTTACCTGGTCGCAGAAACGCCATGGTTACGGCAATCTGATTGAAATCAGCCATGGTGGAAAAATAGCCACGCGTTACGCTCATTGCAAAAATTTGCTGGTAAAGGTGGGCGATATTGTCGAAAAAGGCCAGGTCATTGCTAAAATGGGTAGTACTGGTCGTTCGACCGGACCACATGTGCATTTTGAAGTATTGGTTAACGGCCGGTCGGTTAACCCCCGCAAATATATCTACAGGGCAAGTCGCTAACCTTGTTCTTTCACGGTTTCCAGTCCTTTGTGCTTTGATGCTTTGTCAGCGCAAGCAAAAGGGGTTAGAATCCCTACCTATTTTTTATGTCGCTGCGAGTTGCATAAGGCCCCGTGTGAAATCCCGAGACTCCTTCTATAAACGATTGCAGAAATGATTATGTTTTCATCTTTGGTAAAAAAAGTATTTGGCAGTAAAAATACGCGCGAGCTGAAGCGTATGGGTAAGTTGGTTGCAAAAATCAATAGTTATGAAGAGTCGCTTTCGGCTTTGGATGAAGCTGGCCTGAAAGCCAAAACTGACGAATTCAAACAACGTCTGAAAAATGGTGAAACGCTGGATCAGTTATTGCCAGAGGCTTTTGCAACTGTCAGGGAGGCGAGTAAGCGAACTTTGGGTATGCGCCATTTTGACGTGCAGATGATCGGTGGTATCACTCTGCATGAAGGCAAAATCTCCGAAATGAAAACAGGAGAAGGTAAAACGCTGGTTGCCACGCTGCCTTCTTATTTGAATGCCATCACCGGAAAAGGTGTGCATGTAATTACCGTAAACGACTATCTCGCCCGGAGAGACTCCCAATGGATGCAGCCACTTTTTGAGTACCTGGGTATGACGGTCGGTGTGATCTTGTCTGGTCAACAGGGTCAAGAGAAAAAAGAAGCGTATCAGGCTGATATCACTTATGGCACCAACAATGAGTTTGGCTTTGATTATTTGCGCGACAATATGGCCTTCAGCAAAGAGCAGAAAGTGCAGCGTGGTCTTCATTATGCCATTGTCGATGAGGTCGATTCGATATTGATCGATGAAGCTCGCACGCCGTTGGTGATTTCCGGTGCCGTGGAAGATAGTTCAAAGCTCTACAAGCAGACCAATAGACTGGTCTCGTCGCTCAAATTAGCTGAAGTGAATGAAGCGGGCGAGCCGGGTGAAGGTCATTTTATCCTGGATGAGAAAAGCAAAAACGTCGAATTGACCGAACAAGGCCACTCCTTTGTCGAAGCACTGCTTATCGACAACGGAATGCTAGACGAAGGCGATAGTCTGTACAATGCGGCCAACCTGGGACTGTTGCATCATGTTCATTCTGCGTTGCGTGCGCACAAGCTTTTCCAAAAGGATGTCGACTATATCGTGCAGAATGGCCAGATAGTGATAGTAGACGAACACACGGGCCGGACCATGGCCGGGCGGCGCTGGGGTGATGGCCTGCATCAGGCCATTGAAGCAAAAGAAAATGTCCAGATTCAAGCCGAAAGTCAGACTCTGGCTTCGACTACCTTTCAGAATTATTTCCGAATCTACGAAAAACTTTCGGGTATGACCGGAACCGCAGATACCGAAGCCTATGAGTTCAGGCAGATTTACGGCCTCGATGTTGTGGTAATACCGACCAATCAACCCGTGCAAAGGACAGACTTCAACGATTTGGTCTATCTCACCCAGGAGGAGAAGTTTCAGGCCATCATTGACGAAGTGAAAGATACAGTGGCGGACGAGCGTCCGGTTTTGGTCGGAACGGCTTCTATCGAAGCGTCGGAGCACTTGTCAAAGCTGCTCAAGAAAGCCGATATCAAACATAATGTACTGAATGCCAAACATCATGCTCAGGAAGCTCAAATTGTCGCCCAGGCCGGTGTGCCGGGGGCAGTGACTATCGCAACCAACATGGCTGGCCGGGGAACCGATATTGTTCTCGGTGGTAACTGGGAAGCCGAGATCAAGGCACTTGATGCGCCGACTGAAGACAAGATCGAGGCGATAAAGCGGGAGTGGCAACAACGCCACGACAAGGTTGTCGACAATGGCGGTTTGCACATTGTTGGCACAGAACGGCATGAATCGCGGCGTATTGACAACCAGTTGCGGGGGCGTTCAGGCCGGCAGGGCGATCCCGGTTCCAGTCGCTTTTTCCTTTCTCTCGAAGACAACCTTATGCGAATTTTTGCCTCTGATCGGGTGAAAAACCTTATGCAGGCGTTAGGTATGGAGAAAGGCGAGGCGATCGAGCATCGAATGGTCAGCAACGCAATTGAAAAGGCGCAGCGTAAAGTGGAGGGGAGAAACTTCGATATTCGTAAAAGCCTGCTCGAGTACGATGATGTGGCCAATGATCAGCGTAAAGTCGTCTATGAACAGCGCAATGAGGTGATGGAGTCGGACGATATCTCTGAAATGTTCAAAGTGATCAGAGAGGATGTGGTTAACGAAATTATTTCCCGATCCATACCGCCGCAAAGCCTGGAGGAGCAGTGGGATATTGCGGGCCTCGAACGAACTCTGGAAACAGAGTGTGGGGTTGATTTGCCAGTCCAGCGATGGCTTGATGAGGATGACGCCCTGCATGAAGAAACCCTGAGAGAAAAAATTCTGGCAAGCATTGTCACCGCCTATACCGAAAAAGAGGCGGTTGTCGGTGCCGAAACCATGCGTCGTTTTGAGAAAGAAGTCTTTTTGCAGGTGCTGGATACCTTGTGGAAGGAGCATCTTGCCGCGATGGATCACCTGAGGCGTGGTATCCACTTGAGAGGGTATGCCCAGAAAAACCCGAAGCAGGAATACAAAAGAGAAGCGTTTAACATGTTTGAGGCCATGCTGGACTCGCTGAAAGCGGATGTGATCAAGGTATCTTGTCATATTCAGGTACAACAGCCGGAGCAGTTGGAAGAAATGGAGCGCCGCCGTAAACAAGAGTTAGAGCAGCAGCTGGCCCGAGCGAAAACGGTTCACGATGACAAAGCATCCATGGCTGAGACGGAACAGGGTGAGTCGAAAGTAGAGAATGATGCTCGACAGACGCCATTCACTCGTGAAGGCAGGAAAATTGGTCGTAACGAGCCTTGTCCCTGTGGTTCGGGTAAAAAATATAAGCAATGTCATGGCAGGGTGTCTTGACCGGGATGTCGCCGGGTGATGTGGATCGAAAGACAAAATAGCCTGGAAATTGATCGGTGCAGGTTAGCAAGACGAGAAAACAGCAAATAGGTGATATGTGGCGATAGGTAAAGGGGCATTGCCGGAGTTTGTTCCGGTGCCTGGTGTTAAAATTGGTGTGGCGAGTGCAGGTATCAAGGTCGCTGGCCGCAAAGATCTGGTTGTCTTTGAATTCGCTGAAGGCGCAACGACGGCAGGGGTGTTTACCCAAAACCAGTTTTGTGCGGCACCCGTTACGGTGGCCAAAAATCACCTTGCTCAGTGTTCACCGAGATATCTTCTGATCAATACAGGTAACGCGAATGCCGGGACGGGTGCCCAGGGTATCGATGATGCGCTGGCATGCTGTGCCCAGGTAGCGGCAACTGCCAATGTCGCAAAGGCGGCAGTGCTGCCCTTCTCCACGGGGGTGATTGGTCAGCCGTTGCCCGTCGATAAACTGCTTTTTGCTATTCCGGCTTGTATAGAAAACTTGACCGACAATCAGTGGGCATCCGCTGCTGAAGGCATTATGACAACGGATACCCGGCCTAAAGGAGCGACCCGAAAAGTGGTGATCAATGGCCAGGTGTTGAGCCTATCCGGAATTAGTAAGGGCGCGGGGATGATCTGTCCCAATATGGCAACAATGTTGGCCTTTGTCGCTACCGACGCGAAAATATCCGCTCAGGCTCTCGACGGCATGCTGTCTCGCGCTGCCACTCAGTCGTTTAACCGGATTACAGTGGATGGTGATACATCGACTAACGATGCCTGTATCTTTACCGCTACTGGCAAAACCGGCAATGAGCTGGTTGCAGGTACTTCCGCCTTTGCCGAGTTTGAACGGGTTTTTACCGAGCTGATGCTCGAGCTTGCGCAAGCCATTGTAAAAGATGCTGAAGGTGTTACCAAGTTCGTTGAAGTAACCGTGGCGCAGTCTAACTCTTCCGAGACAGCGTTAAAGGTGGCGTATGCCATTGGCCATTCTCCTTTGGTCAAGACCGCTTTGTTTGCCAGTGACCCCAACTGGGGAAGAATTCTCGCGGTGGTGGGCCGAGCGGGAATTGATGATTTGCAAATTGACAAGACCAATATTTATCTCGGCGATGTCTGTATTGTATCTGGTGGTGCCGTATCGCCCGATTACACCGAGGAGCGGGGTCAGCAGGCCATGCTGGGTGACTCTCTGGTAATTCGTATTGAACTGGGCTTGGGAGAGATCAGTGAGTCAATCTGGACGACGGATTTATCCCATGATTATGTGACAATCAACGCGGAATACCGAACCTGATGCCGGCTTAGCCGGTTAATCGGCCAAAATCAGTTGACGGTTGGTCGATAGCGGCTCACACCGTTCTTTTTTCGGTTTTGTCGTGATCTTTGTCGATCGACTGTTCGGTTCAGAGGTGTTTTTTTGAATTCCATTCATGTCGTCGTCGCCGTGATTGTTCAGGGCAATTGCTGCGATCGCTCGGAGAAAGTGCTTATTGCAAAGCGCCCGGATCATGTTCATCAAGGCGGGCTTTGGGAGTTTCCCGGTGGCAAAGTTGAAGCTGGTGAGTCGGTTCAGGCTGCGCTGATCCGCGAAATCGAGGAAGAGATCGGCATTGTCTGCGATGCGGCCGGTCTTTGCCCATGGCTGAAAATCCAGCACCAATATCTGGATAAGGCCGTTCTGCTCGATGTCTGGCGGGTGACTGCGTTTTCCGGAGAGCCTTTTGGTAAAGAAGGGCAACGGGTTCGCTGGGTGTCCCTTCCAGAGTTGGCCAACTATACTTTCCCGGATGCGAATCGGAAAATCATCACGCTATTGCAACGATCCACTCAACCCCGTCATCTTGACGATGCCGAAGCGGCGGGGCTGGACGCAGAGACGTCTGCAACGGGTGGCTGGGGCATGGGGCAATAGGTGAAAAGTGCAATGGGTCGCGGGTGGCTCGCCAGTGCCTTGAGCCATAGATGCTGGTTTAGTTTTGTTAGGGAAGTTAGGGTTTGCGGGCGTTTCCCGCTACCTTAACCATATTGATTCTGGTAAAATCTCGGCCCCCCGCCAGTGAGGATTGATAGTGTCCGATATAAAGTATGTTGCTAGTTGTAAATTGCCCACTTCGTTTGGAGAATTTGATATGCACGGCTTCGAAGAGGAGTCAGGTAAAGAGCATGTCGCATTGACTCTGGGGGTGTTGGATGATGATTCGCCGGTATTGATGCGTACCCATTCTGAGTGTTTGACTGGGGATGCTCTCCATAGTATACGCTGCGATTGCGGTTTTCAGTTGAATGAAGCACTCAAGTCCATCGCAGAAGAGGGGCGTGGTGTCATTCTTTATCTAAGACAGGAAGGTCGAGGTATTGGCTTGTTGAATAAAATTCGCGCCTATCGTTTGCAAGACAAAGGCGCGGATACTGTAGAAGCGAATGAGCAGCTCGGTTTCGCGCCGGATCTTCGTGACTATGGAATCTGCAAAGGTATGTTGAAGCATCTGGGCGTAACGTCGATCAGGTTGATGACCAATAATCCGAAGAAGGTGGATGCCTTGAAACAGTGTGGTATCGATATCGTTGAACGGGTAAGTATCGAAGTGGGACGAAATCCGTATAACGAGGGCTATCTAAATACCAAGGCAACTAAAATGGGCCACTTTCTCGTGACTCATCAGGATGATGAACCCACTGAGTGAATACAGGCAAACCGTTCGATTTGCGTTTAGCCCGCTACTTCTCTGCTGTTTTGTCGAGTCATTTGGGTGCGAACCTGCTGGAAGCGTTCCCTGGCTGTTTTTTCGATAGATTGCCAGTCCAGTCCGCACAGCGAGCGCAGCTCGGACTGGGTTCCGTGACGGACGAACTGATCAGGGATTCCCAGCATTTGCATTGCGATGGACACGCCCTGTTGACAGAGAAACTCGGCTACACCGCTACCCGCTCCACCCATAATTGAACTCTCTTCGATGGTTAGCAGTAACTCATGTTTCGCCAGTAAAGAAAGAATCAGGGCTTCATCCAAGGGTTTGACAAAACGCATATCGACAACAGTGGCATTCAATTTTTCTGCCGCTATCAGTGCTTCATGTACCACCGTACCAAAACAGAGCATGGCTATCGATTTTCCGTGCCGAAGTACGCGACCTTTGCCTATAGCTAGTGCCTCCATTGGTTTTTTGATTTCTGCGCCACAACCGGTTCCCCGTGGATACCTGACTGCTGCAGGCCCGTTAAACTGGTAGCCGGTAAACAGCATTTGGCGAGTTTCGTTTTCATCACTCGGTGTCATTATGACCATATTGGGTATGCAGCGTAAAAAAGCCAGGTCAAATGAGCCTGAGTGAGTGGCGCCATCTTCTCCCACCAAACCAGCGCGGTCTATCGCGAACAATACATCCAGATTTTGAATTGCAACGTCATGAATAAGCTGGTCATAGGCGCGTTGCAGAAAGGTGGAATAAATAGCGACCACCGGTTTTGCGTTGTCGCAGGCCATTCCGGCTGCCAAGGTAACCGCATGTTGTTCGGCTATCGCGACATCGTGGTAACGATTGGGAAAACGCTCGGCAAAAGCAATCAAATCCGACCCCTCTTTCATCGCAGGTGTAATCCCAATCAGTCTGTCGTCTCGCTCGGCCATATCGCAGATCCATTGTCCGAAGACACTGGAGAATTTTGTCTTTGGTTTTGTTTCTGGTTCTGCGATGCTGACATTGGGTCTGGGTTCAATCTTGTTGATTGCATGGTAACCAATCGGGTCGGCCTCTGCCGGAGCAAAGCCTTTGCCTTTTTTGGTAATCAGGTGCAAAAATTGCGGCCCGCTTAACTCCGAAACGTTTTGCAGCGTCGTAATCAGTGTTCCCATATCATGCCCGTCGACCGGGCCAATGTAATTGAAACCCAGCTCTTCAAACAAGGTGCCTGGGGCCATCATGCCCTTAAAGTGTTCTTCTGTTTTACGCGCCAGTTCCATCAGTATCGGGGTGTCGCTGAGTGCCTTTTTACCTGTGTCGCGCATGGAATGATAGGTTTTACTCGCCAGTATCCTGCCGAAGTAGTTTGACAGGCCGCCGACATTGTTGGAAATGGACATGTCGTTATCATTCAGAATTACCAGTAGATCAGAATACATATCCCCCGCATGATTTAGCGCTTCAAAGGCCATTCCGGCCGTAATCGCGCCATCACCGATAACGGCGATCGATTTTCTTTTTTCTCCGGTGACCTCCGATGCGAGGGCCATTCCTAGTGCCGCGCTGATGGATGTGCTGGAATGGCCTACGCCAAAGCTGTCAAACGGGCTTTCGTCGCGTTTTGGAAAACCGGACAGTCCATCGATATGGCGTATATTGGCCATTTGTTCCCGGCGACCGGTCAGAATCTTGTGCGGGTAGGCTTGATGCCCGACATCCCAGACTATTCGATCATCAGGGGTATTGAATACATAATGAAGAGCGATGGTCAGCTCGATAACGCCGAGCCCGGCACCAAAATGCCCCCCGGATTGGCCAACGCAATAAAGCAAGTAGGAACGCAGTTCATAGGACAGCCTTTCCAGTTGGTCTTCTGAAAGGAGGCGAAGCTGAACTGGCGAATCAATACGGTTAAGCAGTGGTGTGTTGGGCCTTCGACTGGGTAGTTCGTGAAATACGTGTGTATACGGCATCTGTGGTCTGGTCAAAAGAGGTTTGGCTGGAAGCGAAACCTCGGCATTATAAAGGAACTGCCTGGCTGGCGCATCGTTTTTATTCGGTTCGGGTCAATGGTTCCGGTTGACGATGTAATGGCTAATTGCTTGCAGACGGGTGAATTGTCCATTTTCGAGCTTGTTCAGGGCTTCCAGGCCAAGTTCATGTAGTTGGGTGCATTTTTGTCGGGCGGCATCGAGACCGAGGATAGCCGGGTAGGTGGCCTTGTTCAAAGCGTGGTCGGCACCTTGCTGCTTGCCCAATGTCTCGGTATCCCCTTCGATATCGAGAATGTCGTCTTTGACTTGAAACGCAAGCCCGATGCACCGAGCGAAAATGCGCAGAGCCGACAATTCTGATTCAGTTTCAATACCGGCGGACAGTGCGCCAAGTACCACACTGGCCTCGATCAATGCGCCGGTTTTGAACAAGTGCATACTTTCCAGTTCCGCAATATCCAGTGCCCTTCCTTCCGCGGCCAGGTCAATGGCCTGGCCGCCTGCCATTCCCTGACTGCCACTGGCGATTGCCAGTGTGTGGATCATTTTAAGTCGGATTTGATCACTAAATGAGACTGCTTCACACAAGGTTTGAAATGCCATCGCTTGCAGCGCGTCTCCAGCCAGTATGGCGGTCGCTTCATCGAACTGGATATGGCAGGCGGCTTTACCCCTGCGCAGAGCGTCATCGTCCATGGCCGGTAGGTCATCGTGAATCAGCGAGTAGGCGTGTATCATTTCCACGGCACAAGCCGGCGGCGTCGCAATATCGAAATTGCCTCCCATGGCTTCCGCCGTGGCGAATACCAGGCAGGGCCTGATTCGTTTGCCGCCATCAATAGTGCTGTAGCGAATGGCACGATGTAACGTGCAGGGTATGGTTGATTCATCCGGCAGGGCTTTAATCAATGCCGCATCAGTGCGTTGTTTACATCGCTGAAGATAAGCGTCGATGTCACTCATCGGCATCGTTACCTGTGGTAAATGGTACAAACGTCATCCCGTCTTTCGAGTCAACGAGTTGCGTTACTTTTTGCTGGGCATTTTTCAGAGTTTGTTGACAGTGGTTGCTCAGTTTGACGCCTCGCTCGAACGCGGCAAGCGAGTTGTCCAGCGTCATGTTGCCTTTCTCCATCTGGCGAACAATGTCTTCCAGTTCGGCCAGCGATGCCTCAAAATCGGGGGCTTGGTTGTTGTCAGACATAAGGTGTTTTCATTCCTGTATTGAATACTATCGTTACCAGTGACTGTTTTTCATTGCGTCAGCTTGAACTCGGCTTTTTCAGTCAGTGTTTTGACTGAAGTGGCAAAAGCGTCGGTCAAGACGCGTAAGCACCATGATTTATATAAAAATACGACTACACTATATAAAAATGAAGCAGTATTATAACAATTTGCAAAACATTTGGTTAATCAAGCCTAAAATCTCTTAGGATTGTGTGGTGTTTCCGTACTGAGATAGGAATGTCGGTGGCGATGTATGGGGTGTTCAGTCGCTGGATGAGCCGTTCGATCAAAAGCAATATAAGGAGTAAACAGTGGATATAGCTACCATAGTTGGGATGGTCGGCGGTTTCGGTGTGGTCATAATGGCTATGGTGCTGGGTGGCGGTATCGCGATGTTTGTCGATGTGCCTTCGACCCTTATTGTATTCGGGGGAACCATTATGGTGTCAATGTCCAAGTATCCCCTGAGCAGCTTCCTTGGTGCCGGAAAAACCGCAGCAAAAGTGTTTATGTTCAAGCTGGACAAGCCTGAAGACCTGATTGAGCAAATCGTCGAACTTGCCGATGCGGCGCGTAAGGGCGGCCTGTTGTCACTCGAGGGTAAGGAAATCAACAATGATTTTTTGGCCAAAGGGATTCAATTGCTGGTCGATGGTCACGATGCCGAGGTGGTCAAGACGCTGTTATCCAAAGACAAGAATCTGGCGGTAGAGCGGCATAATCAGGGCAGCAGTGTCTGGTCTACTATGGGGGATGTGGCGCCCGCGATGGGCATGATCGGCACTCTGGTTGGCCTGGTGGCTATGTTGGCCAATATGGATGATCCAAAATCTATTGGCCCTGCTATGGCAGTCGCTTTGCTTACCACTCTGTATGGCGCCGTAATAGGCAATATGGTTGCGTTTCCATTCGCAGACAAGTTAAAAGTGCGTGCAGGGGAGGAGGAGTTAATCAAAAGCATGATTATCGATGCGTTGCTGGCGATTCAGGCGGGACAAAATCCGCGCGTTGTCGAAAGCATGCTGCGCACTTATTTGCCTGAAGGCAAGCGGGAAGTCGCTGAAAAATGAGTGATGAAGAAGAGAAAAAATGTGAATGTCCGGCGGGATTGCCCGGCTGGTTGGCAACTTTTGCCGACTTGATGTCGTTGTTGATGTGTTTTTTCGTCCTGTTGTTGTCTTTTGCCGAAATGGATGTGCTTAAATTCAAGCGTCTCGCCGGGTCAATGCGAAGTGCCTTTGGTGTCCAGAACCAGGTGAATGTCAATGATATCCCTAAAGGTACCAGTATTGTCGCTCAGGAGTTTTCGCCCGGCAAACCCGAGCCGACTCCCTTGAAAGTAGTGATGCAGCAGACCGCTGATCCGGACAAGCAATCTCTGGAACTACTCTGTGAGGCAGAAATAGAAAAGGCACTTGAGCAGGAATGTGACCAGGTTGATGCTGAACAGAAGAAGCAAAATGAAGTGGTGGTACAAAAGCTTCAGAAAATGCTTCAAGAAACCGAAGACAACGCGATGGATTTGGCCGCCAAGCTCGAAGCGGAAATCCGTAACGATCAGGTTGAAATTGAAACCCGGGGACGAAAAATTGTTATTCGAGTCAAAGAGAAAGGGTCTTTCGCCTCCGGCTCTGCCGAGCTTCAGGATGAATTTTTCCCCATTTTGGAAAAACTGATTGCCAGCTTCAAGAAGATAGAGGGCAGTATTTCGGTTGAAGGGCATACCGACAGTGTTCCGATTCAGACGGCGGAGTTTCCTTCCAACTGGGACTTGTCCACTGCCCGAGCGCTGGAGGTGGCCCGAGGTTTGTTTGAAGATGGTAGTCTGGATCAGTCGCGATTCAGAATTCTGGGGTTGGCTGACACAAGACCGCTGGTGCCCAACAATACCGCAGATAATCGTGCGATCAATCGTCGTGTCGAAATTATTTTACAGCAACCAACGGGCGATGAAAGGAAAGAAGAGTTAGAGAAAATGCGCGAGTACAATCCTGACGCTTTCCTTGAGTCAGACCCGAAAGTAGATGAAATTTTTGATTTGGATAGCAATGAAATCTTCTAGGATGCAAGAATGACAGAGCAGGAACGGCGTCGCTATTTTAGAATTGAAGACAAAGTGCTGATGAGTTATCGTGTTGTCGGTGAGGAGACTGAACAAGCCGGTCAGCCTGGGTCGGTCGCGGAAGATTCCGCTGTGGGAACCCGGCAGGCGTTGAATGCACTCGAAGAAAAAGTGCAGCAAAAGATGGTCAGGCTCAAAGGCGATGAGCCGCTGATTGCGGAATTGCTGGAACTGTTCAATCAAAAGATTAACTTGCTGATTGCTGATGATCGTGAGGCGATCCAGGGTTCCGCCGGTGATAGCAAACAGACACTGGCAGTGAATATGAGTGCTTGCGGTATTGCATTTCCTTCCGAAGAAAAATTAGCCATTGGCACTTTGTTGGTGCTCGATATCACGTTGACCCTTTCATTTGTCAGTCTATGCCTGACCGGACAGGTGGTCGGAGTGGAAAAACCTGGCGGCGGTCACCCGTACATCATACGTGTCGATTTTGTCGATATTTCCGAGGTTGACCGGGAATTGTTAGTGCAAAATGTCATTAGACGCCAATCTGAGCAGTTAAAAGCGTTGCGTGAGGCGAGGGAAAAAGCCTGAACGAGATCAGGCTTCCCGGGTGAAGTGATGTGCTGTAAATTGACCCTGTCGGCCTTCGGGTAAATAGCTTTGCTCGTAAAAGGTGACTTCTCCGCCGTGTTTAATTGCCACCAGAGTGGTGGCGCGCGTGCCATAGTGTTGGCCTTTGATAAAGATTGGCGAGAGCAAGAGTTCTATTTCTTTGCCCACACCGGTTGCCGGTAGCTGGTGTTCCGGCGCGGGACTGTGGTCGGTAAACAGTGTTGTTATTTCGGCCCAGATCGCCGGTATCTCTTTGCCTGCCTGGATTGCCGAATCGATTATTCGGGTAAAGCCCCGTTTGCTTTTCTCTACTTTAGGCCATGGTGTATCCAGTAAGTGGTTGCTTAATCCGTAAATGCCCGGCTTCAATTCGATAAGTCTTTTGTTGTCTGGATCAGAACCGGCCTGACCACCGAGCCGGTTGCTCAGGTAGTGCATACCTTGTCGATCCTTCAACACGAGATTGAATCCGGCGTAGTGGTCGATGACAAGTTTTTTTACATAGTCTGTGCTGCTGGTGTTCGAGTCGAGGAAGTCAGATACGAGGTGACCTCGGGAAAGAGGGTAGTCATTTTGATCCGGCTTTCGGTAATTGGTGACGGCCGAAACACAACCTGCTTTGTTGACGCCAAGCCAGGTTCCGCCTTGTTCTTCGTCTCTGCCTGCGCATACGCTGCCGTTTTTCCCCCAAAAAAAAGCCGATTGGCTTGGGCGAGCGAAAAACTCATCCCGGTTGCCAGCTATTATCAGTTCGTACTCGGGATGATACTTGTAAGCAAAGGTAATCAGGCACATGGCGTCATGGTATTAAAAAAAAAATCGTTACGCCAGTAAAGCTACATTCGAGTGTCAGCGAAAACTGAGGTATGATAACGCCCTGCTATTGAGCTGGTTGTGCTTGGCGGGACTAAATACACGAGACGTTGGAGAAACAGGAAAAAATATGGAGTTTGTCGTCACAATTCTGGCCTATCTTGGTTTGGGCGCGTTTGCCGGCACGCTAGCCGGTCTTTTTGGTATTGGTGGTGGTTTGGTCATCGTTCCGGCCCTGGTGTTCGGTTTTCAGTTTCAGGGTGTCGATCAACAGGTGTTGACACACCTGGCGGTGGGCACGTCTCTGGCGACCATCATTATCACTTCGATGAGTGCCGTTCGTGCGCATCACAAAAGGAGTGCGGTGAACTGGTCGGTTTTCAAACCGCTTACAGTCGGTATGGTTTTGGGGGCATTGCTCGGGGCGAACACGGCCGCCCATATTAAAGGGCCTGTTCTGCAAACCGTGATTGGCCTGTTTGCTATCGTTATCGCTTTTCAAATGTTGTTGGCGTTGGCCCCTAAACCATCCCGTTCATTGCCTAATGACGGAACGCTTTTTGCTGCTGGCGGTTTGTTCGGTTGGGCATCGGCGATTTTCGGTATTGGTGGAGGCAGCCTGATTGTCCCGTATTTATCCTGGTGTAACGTAAAAATGCAGGAAGCCGTGGCCACTTCTTCGGCGTGTGGTTTTCCTATCGCGTTGTCGGGTGCGCTGACATATGTTTATCTGGGTTGGCAGAATCCGTCCTTACCCGATTATGCAACCGGGTTTGTGTATTGGCCGGCTTTTGTCGGTATTACCCTGACCAGTGTATTGTTTGCCCGGTTTGGCGCTAAGCTGGCCCATCGTCTGTCTCCAGTTATGTTAAAGCGAATCTTCGGTGTCTTGTTATTGTGTGTCGGAATCAGATTTTTATTGGGATAAGCTATTGATATGTTGGAATACCCTCTGATCGATCCTGTTGCCCTTTCGCTCGGGCCCGTTAAAATCCATTGGTATGGTTTGATGTATCTGGTTGGTTTTGCCGGTGCCTGGTATCTGGGAACTCGACGGGCCAGGCGGGCTTCTTCGCCAATTAAGCCAGAGCAGATCGGAGACCTAATATTTTACTGTGCACTAGGTGTCGTGCTGGGCGGTCGTTTTGGTTATGTTTTCTTTTATAATTTCGATCAGTTTTTATCTGATCCGGTCTGGGCGCTTAAAGTATGGCAAGGAGGCATGTCTTTTCATGGCGGTCTGCTTGGGGTTGTTCTGGCCATGGTTTGGTTCGCGAGAAAACTAAATACGACTTTTTTTCAGTTGGCCGATTTTGTGGCTCCTTTGGTTCCGCTTGGTTTGGGGATGGGGCGAATTGGTAACTTTATCGGCGGTGAGCTGTGGGGCAGGGCGACCGATGTGCCTTGGGCAATGGTCTTTCCACGGGCAGATGAGCTCGCGCGGCACCCCTCGCAGCTGTATCAGTTTGCGTTGGAAGGAGTGGCGCTGTTTTGCATTCTGTGGTGGTATTCTGCCAAAGACAGGCCAAAAATGGCGATCTCCGGCATGTTTCTTATGTGGTATGGTGTTTTTCGGTTTATCGTCGAGTTTTTTCGGGAGCCTGATGCGCATTTGAGTTTTATCGCATTTGACTGGTTGACTATGGGACAATTGTTGTCATTGCCGATGGTTTTCGCAGGCATTGGTTTTATTTTTTGCGCATACACAGCAGAGCACAAGTAACTATCTATGCAACAATATCTGGATTTAATCAGGGATGTCATCGCAAACGGTACAGACAAGGGTGACCGCACAGGCGTTGGTACGCGATCCGTGTTCGGGCGGCAACTACGTTTTGATTTGCGGCAGGGATTTCCGTTGGTGACCACCAAAAGCATTCACCTGAAAAGTGTTATTTACGAACTGTTATGGTTTTTGAATGGCTCGACAGATAACAACTGGTTGCGGCAACGAGGTGTTTCTATCTGGGATGAGTGGGCAGCGGATAGTGGAGATCTGGGGCCCATTTATGGCAAGCAATGGCGCAGCTGGGTCGGGCCAGATGGAACGACAATAGATCAAATTGCAGAAGTGGTTGAGCAAATAAAAACCAATCCGAACTCACGCAGACTGATCGTCAGTGCCTGGAACCCGGCTGAGTTGCCGGATGAATCCTGGTCACCGCAGGACAATGCGCAAGCGGGAAAGATGGCGCTCGCTCCCTGCCATTGCCTATTTCAGTTTTACGTCACCGAGGGCCAGTTGTCGTGTCAGCTTTATCAGCGCAGTGCCGATTTGTTTCTCGGTGTTCCCTTCAATATTGCCAGCTATGCGTTGTTAACGCACATGATCGCGCAACAGTGTGATTTGCAGGTGGGCGAATTTGTTCACAGTTTTGGCGATTGTCATTTGTACCTGAATCACCTGACAGACGAAATTGTCTATAAGCAGTTACAGAGAACGCCCGGCCCATTGCCTGTGTTGCAAATCAAGCGCAGCCCGCCGTCTGTTTTTGATTATCAGTTCGATGATTTCGAGTTTTGCAATTATCAGCCTCAGGCGTCGATTCCTGCACCGATCGCAATCTAGCCCAAAAAAATGATGCCTCGATGGTGCCATTTTCAGTGTCGGCAGCCGGACTAAAACTCCTCCCAGTCGCCATCGTCAGCGAAACTGCCCTGTCTTCCAGCTGTATTGTTGAATTTGCCGTTTCCAAGTGAAGCTCGAAAGCTGTATAGAGGTTCGTTCAGGTTGGTTTGCGGGTGCGGGGTATTCCCCAGCTTAAAAAACGAAACCAGTTTACTCATATTGCCTGCCTGGTCAGACATTGCCTCGCTCGATGCAGATGCTTGCTCTACCAGCGCCGCATTTTGCTGAGTCATTTCGTCCATTTGAGTAATGGCCTGATTGATTTGCTCTATGCCTGAGGTTTGTTCTGACGATGCGTTGGAAATCTCGGCGATCATAGAGGCGACGTTTTCGACTGCATGAACAATCGAGGTCAGTGTTTCTCCCGACTCATTGACCAATACCGAACCTGTCTCCACTTTACCGACGCTGTCTTTAATCAGGTCTTTAATTTCTTTAGCGGCAGCGGCGGAGCGTTGCGACAGATTACGAACCTCGCCGGCAACCACGGCAAAGCCACGACCTTGCTCGCCTGCTCGAGCAGCCTCAACTGCCGCATTGAGTGCCAACAGATTGGTTTGGAAAGCGATTTCATCGATCACGCCAATGATGTCGTTGATTTTGTTGCTTGCTTTAAGTATTTCTTCCATGGCGTCAATAGCTTGTTTGACAACCTCGCCGCCATCCTGAGCTTTCCGGCGTGCATCTTTAGATAGTAAGTCTGCCTCTTTGGCACTGTCTGAACTCTGTTTTACCGTACTGGTCATTTGTTCCATGCTGGAGGCCGTTTCCTCCAGTGAACTTGCCTGTTCTTCGGTACGTTGGCTCAAGTCGGCATTGCCTTGAGCCAGTTCATTGGCGGCAGTGTTAACTGTATTGGCAGATTCACGAATTTCTCTGATAACTTTGCTCAGCTTTTCATTGGTCAAGTTGGCATTGTTCTTTATCTGCTCAAAATCGCCTTGATATTGTGCTTCGATGGAGTTAGTCAAGTCGCCTTCTGCCAGGGCGGCGAAGGTCTTGCCAACGTCATTCAATATGGATGCAGCGCTACCGACGAGTTCATTCAACCCTTTGCTTAAAGTGAGGAAGAAACCACGCTTGCCTTCGAGGGGGATGCGATTGGTCAGATCGCCGCGCGCGGCGGAATCAACCAGGCTGTCGATTTCTTGTTCAACGGCGATTTCTGCGGTGCGGTCCTGCCACTCCACTGCAGTGCCGAGCCGCTCTCCTTCTTCGTTGTGCACCGGACTCACTGTCAAATCCATCGAACGGCCGCCAATAGCCAGCGAGGTTTTATGGGTTTGATTCAGATTGGCGAAGATGTTTTGCTTTGGGTCGGGATAGTTTTGGAATATATCAATAGAGTTACCTAACAAGTTGTCCACATTGAAGTCGGAGACTTCGGTTTGTATATCTGGCTGGGCGTTTTTTAGCATTTCATAAACTGCCCGGTTCATATAGATGATATCGCGATCAGGATTGGCAAGCATGACATTGGCCGAGACATTATCCAGCGCCTGCCTGATTCTCAGGTTTTCATTGGAAATTCGTCGCTCCTGCGCTATCTGGGCCAGCTCTTCTGTTTTGTCTGCCCACTCGACAACTGTTCCAAGCCGCGCGTTTTCGTTGTCAAAAACGGGTGTAACGGTCAGTATGAAAGTTCGGCCGCCAATTTTGGCTTCTGATCTGTATGTCTCGGATACCGCTTTTACCAGGGTATTCCGGTGTTCCGGGTTTTTCTCGAAAACGGCGACATTGGCCCCGATCAGTTTGCTGGCGTCGAATTCCACCAAGTCATTACGCAGCTCCTGTTCGGTGTCATGAAACAACTTGGTGGCAGAGTTGTTCATATAAACAATATTCAGGTTTGCGTCAGCCATCATTACATTGGTATCACAGACATCCAGTGCTTGTTTGATTCGGCTGGATTCCTGAGCTTTCCGCTTGGAGGCGAGTATTTCGAATCCGGTTTTTATACGCATCAAGGTGATGGCGCGGGTAAGTGCTGAAAGCTCATTGTTGCCGTTCATTGCCAGTTCCTGTGAGTAGTCTCCTACCGATATGGCGGCGAGATTATCGATACTGGCGTTGAGGGTGGTAACCATGTTGCGAATCACGGTGAATCCAATAATAGCTATCAGAAAAACGGCTAATACTGTTAGCGTGCTGATAATATAAAAGCTGTTTTCAAGTCCGGTAATTCTGTGCTCCAACAGGGTCTTAAGCAGGTGATTGGTTGTAACATATAATTTGAAGTTTAAATCGATAGCCTGGCTGCCGGCGGCGAATATCTCCTCGCGGGTGCCGCGATACTGACCATTGCGTATTTGTTCGACCAAACCTGAAAAATAGGCGATAGCCGTCTTGGTCTGCTCGCCGATATCCCCTAGCGCCGAGCTAAACACGACGCTGGCTTTGGTGCCCTCGTTATAGCTTGATTGCACACCGTGTTCCGCTATCTTCAGTGTAATGATAAGCTCCATCAGGCGGTTTCGTTGTTGTTCAGTGGCGCCGCCTTCGGCAACCGCTGCTGAGGCCAATCCTCTTGCCTGCTCCATTAGCTCGACAACTTGGGGCAACCTGTTGGTGACCAGATCCATCGCATAAAAGGTATCTAACTCCGGGTCGAGAACCAGGTGAGATGAGTGCCCGGTATGAATGATCAAGTTCTGAATGTCGATGATAATACTACTGTGGCGAGCATAGCTTTGTTTTGCGTCCAGAGACAAAGCATTTGTTTTCAGGCTATGCCAATCGCCGCGAAGTTTTTCCAGGCGTTGGCTGGTCGAGAGTTGGTCACCATATTTTTTATCCAGTTCAGAAACCTGATCGAAAGCAGATTCGACCTTTGCCTGGTGATCCAGAATCCTGTTTCTGATTTCTTGGTTACCATTCAGGTAGGCGTCGGTCATGCCTCTATGCTGAGGAATGAGTTGTAACAATTGGATAAGCGGGGTGATGTATCGGGTTCCGATCAACTCTTGCACCGAGAAGTTGACGACTTCCTTTGATTTGAGCAGGTTCCAGCCAATTAATCCGACCAGACACATAAATACCACACCAACAGTGAAAAGCTGGGAGGTGACCTTGATGTTATTTAATTTATGCGTCAGCGACCTGAATCCGGGTTTGATCAGGTTGCCATTCAGCAATTTGAGTTTTTTGTCTTTGATTAGTTGGTGGGCTTTCTGAGCATCGGCGATTTCCCGGCTGCTTGGCTTGGTTCGCACCGACATATACCCGACAACCTGACCGTTTTTCCATTCCGGAGTGGCGTTCGCTTTGACCCAGAAAAAGTCACCATTTTTGCAGCGGTTTTTGACTAATTGTATCCAGGGCTTGCCTTGCTTGATAGTATCCCATAGATCTTCGAATACCTCTGGCGGCATATCGGGGTGCCAGACCAGATTGAGGTCTTTACCTATAAGTTCCTCTTTACTGAAGCCACTGATATCAATGAATTCTTGGTTAACAAAGGAAATAATGCCATTGAGGTCGGTTTTCGATACCAGGGTCTCATTCTCTGAGAAGTGCACCTCATTATCTGTCAGCGGCATGTTGACTTTCATTGAGTCTCTCCAGCATGGATGTAAGCTTGCTAAAGGTAGCGTGAGCGATCAGGTTGTCTATACAATGATACAAGCGTTAAACGATAAATGTGTTAAACACTAATAGTAGACGCTATTTTTGAACCTGCGAGCTATCACAAGTTGATTTGCTAAGGTGGTGGCGCGGATGTGCTCAAGCGGACGATCCAGGCGGGATGGCCGCAGATAGCGAACAAGAATAATGTAGCGAACAAGAATAATGTAGCGAACAAGAATAATGTAGTGGATTCCTGCCGATGTCAGGTGAGTCCGTGCTGGTGGTGTGCCGGTTGCGGGTTATCCGGCATGGTCGCGCACGATACGCTGTTTTTGACGGCTCCAGTCGCGATCTTTTTCCGTGGCGCGTTTATCATATTCTTTTTTACCTTTGACCAGGGCTATTTCCACTTTTACCTTGTTGCCTTTCCAATACATGGCCAAAGCGACGCAGCTATGACCTGTTTGATTCATTTTACCCTTCAATCTATCCAGTTCACGCCGGTGCAGCAACAGTTTTCGGTCCCTGACCGGCTCGGCGACAATATGAGTCGAAGCAGAGATGAGTGGGCTGATATGCGCACCGAAAAGCCAGGCTTCATTTTTTTTGAACAAAATGTAGGACTCCGTGAGTTGACATTTTCCGGCCCGGATACTTTTCAGTTCCCAGCCCATCAAGGCAATGCCAGCCTCGTATTTATCCAGAATATGGTAGTCATGGCGTGCTTTTTTGTTTAGTGCGATGGTGCCGCTACCTGCGCCTGGTCTTTTCTTTTTGCTCATGTTTTTTCTTACCTTGGCACTCAGGGTAAATCTTTGGCCAGTCTGGCCGGTTTTCCTGCCGGATTTAGACTAAGCTCAAGATAACTGACGAGTGTTTTCGTTAGAATATTTCGCTTCTTGTGCCAGGGCCAGACATTTTTACAGGGAGGTTTGGAGCGTGTTAGAGTCGGGCGCTGGGTTCAATTTTTCGGGGCATTGTACAGCATATGAATCAGGCAATGGAGAGCTTTCGCTCAGAATGAGCAACAAATATGATATTCTGGGTGCGACTATTAATCGCAGCAGTACTTTTTTTCTGGTTGCAACCGGCGCGGTAGTCGGTTTTAGCAATATCTGGAAGTTTCCCGGGCTGATGTTAGCGAACGGCGGCTTGTTGTTCCTTCTCGTTTATCTTTGTTGTCTGTTATTGTTTTCAGTTCCTCTGCTCTGTCTGGAGCTTAGTCTCGGACGTGGCGCCCGACGTAACCCGGTTGGTTCGGTAGTCTTGTTGGCCAGCCAATCCAATGTCAGTCATGGTTGGCAGGTTTTTGCCTGGTTTGGCATGGTGGCCGGATTGATCGTGCTTGCCTTTTACGCCGTGATTGGTGGGATGGGGCTCTCTTACCTGTTTTACACCGCTTTCGGATTTTTTAATGATATGGCACAGCCAGATGTGCAGCATTCGCTTGGTCAATTGCAACAAAGCCCGCTGGCGTTGGTGGCCTGGCATAGCCTGTTTATGGCGATGATTGTAATTATTGTCAGCCGGGGTTTCCGCAATGGTCTGGGGCGTTCGGCGCGTTTGTTGGTTCCGATACTGTTTTTTAGCCTTTTTGTTTTTATGTTAAAAGACTATGTATCCGGGAGCTTGCCTGGTGCGGTTGAATTGTTTTTCAGAATCGAGCCCGAGCACTTTTCCTGGAGTTCGCTGTTCGAAGCGTTGAACCATGCTTTTTTTTCGGTGGGTTTGAGTGTCGGGGTTATGTTTGCACTTGGTGCTTATATGCCGACGCAAATGTCCATCGGCAAAACGGCTCTGGGTATTGTTACGGCTGATACTGTGTTCGCGCTGGCGGCTGGTGTTGTGGTGGTTTCGTTGATTTCAGGTCATGGCGATCTGCCGCAATATGGGTTTGGTCTGGTATTCGAGACATTGCCCTGGGTGTTTGGTCAAATGGGCTTTGGCCAGTTTTGGGGAGGGGTATTTTTTGTCGTGCTCATATTTGCCGGGTGGAGTTCCGCTGTGGCATTGGCGGAGCCCTCAGTGTTATGGTTGACCGAGTTTCTCAGACTGAGTCGCCGGGTGGCGGTTATGCTTTTGGTTATCGTTGTCTGGGCGCTTGCCACCTGGCTGGTTTATTCGTTGAATGTCTGGCAAGACATGCGTTTCGCCGGTTTGAGCCTGTTTGGCTTGCTCGATTTTTTATCATCGAAGTTTCTTATTCCAACGGGTGGCTTGCTTATGGTGCTGTTCGCCGGTCGCAGGATGCGTTCCAGTTTGTTGCAACAACGGCTTGGTTTTCGCTATCCCTGGCTATCCACTCTGATTTATTTTTATATCCGCTGGGTCGCTCCATTTATGCTGCTTGTCATTTTTCTTTATGGCCTGCAAAAACTCACGATAGTCACTTGCTTGAATAGTACCGAACAAGATTTGTTATTTTGCTCGATGCTGGATCTTCGCAGTTTTGAGGGAAAATGAGCTGTGGTATAGTATTTTTTTTGACTGAGTCAACTTGATGAAAGCCAATATGCTACGCGTCGAGGTGGCCTTTGCGCTGCCTGAGAAACAACGGATCTTACCTGTCGATGTAACGGAAGGAACCACAATGTGGCAGGCGGTTTGTTTGTCCGGTATTGTTGACGAATTTCCTCAAATTGATCTTGAAACAGCGAAGATGGGCTTGTTTGGCAAGGTGGTCAAGTCGCCTGAAGATCATGTTTTAAGAGAGGGGGATCGAGTGGAAATCTATCGCCCTCTCGTTATTGATCCCAAACAGGCCCGGTTAAATCGTGCAAAGAAATCGGCCTGATTTTGGCGCCGCCGATGGCGTGCGGGTTGCGGTGGGTTGACTAGGCAGGCCTGTTTGAGTCAATAGGCGGGAGTGTTGTCAAGCAGATCGGCTGTGTAGTGAGATAACTCGCCGCTCTCGTTATAATATGTCGTCACAGTTTGTTGGTGGATCTTGCCTCCTGCCTTCTGGAAGGTGTAAATGTAGACCTCGTTGTTTGAGTTAAAGGTGTTGGTCAATGATGGGGTGCCCAGCACGAAGTGTACTTGTCGCTTCGTCATGCCGGGTTTTAGTTTATCCAGATCCACTTGTTCGACAATGATTCCCTGTTGCACGTTGATTTTGTAGACACCGGGGAACGAGCAAGCTTGCACAAACAGGATTGTCGTCAATAATAACAGATAGGCGGCAGAGCCGGCGGGAAAGTCTCGGGCTATAAGTGAAAAACGGTTTTTTCTGGTGGATATCATTTTAAACCTGTATTTTTAGCGTATCTGAGTGGTTTATCAGGCTGACTTTTTCGATTCGCACGCCAGTTTCGGCCTAAGTCGGTATATTTGGTAAGAAATGATTATTGATAACTGGTATCATTGATCGCGACCTGAGCCAGCCAGTAGGTAAATGCATAAATGTAAAATAGGTAAAAGAAGTCGGGATAATACAGGATTTCTTTGAATAGTGTTACTAAGTTTGGAATCTATATCGCATGACAGACGGAAATATAGAGTTAAAAAAGGTCGGTCTCAAGGTGACATTGCCGAGAATCAAAATACTGTCGATTCTCGAAAACGCCCAGGATCATCATCTGAGTGCTGAAGATGTATATAAAACCCTGTTGGATTCGGGGGACGATGTCGGGTTGGCCACCGTCTATCGAGTGCTCACGCAATTTGAGTCTGCTGGGTTGGTGGAGCGACACAATTTTGAGAGTGGCCATGCCGTTTTTGAGTTGGCGGGAGATGATCATCATGATCATATGGTTTGTACCCAAACGGGCGCCGTTATCGAATTTTATGATCCCATTATCGAGCAAAGGCAGCGAGAAATCGCAGAGGAACGCGGCTATGATATTGTCGACCATAGTTTGACGCTCTACGTCAAGCCCAAAAAGCCCGAGCTTGAAAATTGACCTTTATTGCGGTTGGCTAGTCGGCTGTTTCCAGCATCTCTCTCGCGTGAGCCAGAGATTTTTCTGTAATTTCTATACCGCCGAGCATTCTGGCCACCTCTTCTGTTCGTGCTTGCTCGTTCAGGTAATCGAGTGATGAGGTCGTTTCTCCTCCGTCAATCGACTTGCTGACTTTCAGGTGATGGCTTCCAATGGCTGCGACCTGGGGTAAGTGAGTGACGCAGACTATCTGTCCCTGATCACCCAGTTGCCGAAGCAGGCGGCCAACCACTTCTGCCGTCGCTCCCCCGATTCCGACATCCACCTCATCGAATACTAGAGTCGGTATGGTTGCCGAGTTGACGATGATCACCTGAATGGCCAGACTGATTCGTGACAGCTCGCCTCCGGAGGCCACTTTGGCGAGTGCTTTGGGTGGTTGTCCGGGGTTCATGGAGACGGTGAACTCGATAGACTCCAGCCCGTTCGCGGTAAAGCTGTTAGTGGATTCAAGGCGAGTTTGAAAGGTAACCGATGGCATATGCAATGCTTTTAGCTGACGGGTGATTGCCTGGTCGAGCCGGGCCGCCTGTTGCCGTCTTTTTTGACTCAATTGTTCAGCAAGCGTGCGGTACTGATCACTATACTTTTGAGTTTGCTGGCTGAGCGTCGCTATGTTGGCATCACCATTTTCGTATTCCTTTATCTGCCCTCGAAGTCGCGCCTGAACATCGACCAGTTGTTCTGGTAGGACTTTATGTTTTCGTGACAGTTGATAAACGGTAGAGAGTCGATCCTCTATCTCCGCCAGCCTGGTCGGATCAACCTCCAGGTTGTCTGAAAATCGCCTGAGCGAGGCGCTGGCCTCTTCGACTTGAATTTGCGCCTCGGTCAACATGGCTATTGCTTCGTTGACCGAGTCACTGTTGGCGTTCGCGTTGGTCAGAATAGTCAGTGTATAAGCAAGTTGACTGGTGATGGCTTCATCGCTTTCAGAGCAAATATGCGCAACTTGTTGGCTGGACTGAATCAGTTGACCGACATTGGCCTGCAATGCCTGTTCTTTTTCAAGCGCCTCGATCTCACCTGGTTGCAGATCCAATTGATCAAGTTCCTGTAACTGGTATCTGACGAGTTGCATTCTGGCTTCTTTTTCGTCTGAGCTGCTTTGCAGTTCCGCCAGTTTTTCGGCCGATTCTGACCAGGTTTTATAGGCGATATTGACTGATTTGGCTAACGGTTCCGCGTGAGCGAATGAATCGAGTAATTTTAGATGATTTTCTTTTCGCAGCAGCGATTGGTGTTCATGTTGACTATGGATGTCGATAAGCTTTTCTCCGACCAGACGCAACTGCTGCATCGGCACCGGTTGGCCGTTGATGTAACCGCGCGACCGACCTTCCTTTGTAATCACCCTGCGCAGTATGCATTGCTGCTCATCACTCAAATCATGCGCCGCGAGCCAGGATTTGGTCTCGGTCAGTCTGGCTAAATCGAAACTGGCAGATATATCGGCACGGCTTTCTCCGTGCCTGACTACGCCCGCATCGGCTCTATCGCCCAGGGCAAGACCCAGCGCATCTAAAATAATTGATTTGCCGGCACCGGTTTCACCTGTGATCACCGTCATACCCGCCTGAAATGACAGGTCAATCTGTTTGGCAATGGCAAAATTGGTGACGGTTAAATGGGTTAGCAAAACAGGCTCCTGGCTTTTCGGATAGACATTTTTGGGGGCGTCGACACCACTGTCCGGGCCACTGATTCAAACCAACGCTGTGATAATCGATCTTATGCTGTATACCTGATTGCCGTGTTTTTGGCAATCTTGGTTTTTCCCCAATCCTCGATTTTTGTCCGGGTTAAACTGGTATTTTGGTTTGCCACTTGAAAACAATCGGGTGTGACCCCATATAGCGCGTACTCGGGGGCGAATTAGCTCCCAGCGAGATTGTTTGGTCGGAACAATACAGTCTGACATAGTCAAGTTTGTTTGGGCTAGAAGGTTATCAAGTGGAATATGCCTAGGAGAACGGTTGGATGAACCCTGATGAAAACAAAGCAGTTGATGAAGTGCAGCAGGATGTAGATCAAGCCCCGGTAGAGGAGGGGGTGTCAGAGTCCGGTGAGGTTGAGGTTAAGGCTGAAGAGGGTGCAATAGAGGAGAACTCTGCTGACTCCAGTGCGCCTGTCGATACTGAGTTACAAGCAGAAATAGCCAGATATAAGGATCAGGTAATTCGGTTACAGGCTGAAATGGAGAATGTACGCCGCCGTTCGGAAATGGATGTGGAGAAAGCGCATAAGTTTGCACTGGAGAGGTTTGTCAAAGAGCTTCTGCCTGTCGTGGATAGCCTGGAAAAAGCGATAGAAATGGCGTCAGGTGATGACGAAGCGTTAGCAAGCATGCGTCAGGGAATCGAACTGACACTCAATATGTTTATCTCTGCTCTGGGTAAATTCAAAGTCGAGCAGATTGATCCTGTCGGCGAACCATTTGATCCGCAATTCCATGAGGCAATGTCTATGGTCGATGCACCAGATGCGGAGCCTAACTCAGTCGTGGCTGTGATGCAAAAGGGTTATTGCCTGAATGGCCGGTTGGTGCGCCCCGCTATGGTAATGGTATCCAGGGCGCCATCGGGCTCGAAAGTCGACGAGACTGCATGAAAACAAGGCAAGGCTTGAATTTAAAAAAAACGGGCCAATATAGTTAGGCAAGTAAATAGACTCGTGTTAAGTGAATTGGACTGAAATTTTTTGGGGTCTTCCCCAACAGGTTTGGAGCAAAATATATGAGCAAAATTATTGGAATGGATCTAGGTACCACAAATTCCTGTGTCGCTATTATGGATGGTGGCAAGACCAAGGTGATCGAAAATGCGGAGGGGGATCGTACCACTCCGTCCATTGTCGCTTTTACTGATGACAATGAAATATTGGTGGGCCAGTCTGCCAAGCGCCAGGCGGTAACCAATCCAGCGAATACACTGTTTGCGATCAAACGACTGATTGGTCGAAAGTTTAAGGATGATGTCGTTCAGAAAGATATCAAGATGGTGCCTTATACCATTGCAGCGGCAGATAACGGTGATGCCTGGGTCGAGGTCAAGGGTGACAAGAAAGCGCCACCTCAGATATCCGCAGAAATTCTGAAAAAGATGAAGAAAACAGCGGAAGACTACCTGGGTGAGACCGTAACCGAAGCGGTAATCACTGTGCCGGCCTATTTCAATGACTCGCAGCGCCAGGCAACCAAGGATGCGGGCAAAATCGCCGGCTTGGAAGTCAAGCGTATCATTAACGAACCGACGGCTGCAGCATTGGCTTATGGTATGGACAAGAGTTCTGGCGACTCTACGATAGCCGTGTATGACCTGGGCGGTGGTACCTTTGATATTTCTATTATTGAAATCGCGGATGTCGATGGAGAGAAGCAGTTTGAAGTGTTAGCTACCAACGGCGATACCTTCCTGGGCGGTGAAGATTTCGATTTGCGTGTGATTGACTACCTGGCAGCGGAGTTCAAGAAAGACAGCGGTATAGATTTGAAGGGTGACCCATTGGCGATGCAGCGACTCAAAGAAGCTGGCGAAAAAGCCAAGGTTGAGTTGTCCAGCAGTCAGCAGACTGATGTCAATCTGCCTTATGTGACTGCCGATCAGACCGGGCCAAAGCACCTGAACGTGAAGTTGACCCGGGCCAAGCTGGAATCATTGGTCGAAGATCTGGTTTTGAATAGTTTGGAGCCGTGCAAGATAGCGCTCAAGGATGCGGGTTTAAGCGCTTCGGAAGTAGACGAAATTATTTTGGTGGGTGGGCAGACCCGGATGCCTCTGGTGCAGGAAAAAGTGAAGAGCTTTTTCAATAAAGAGCCGCGTAAGGACGTCAACCCGGATGAGGCGGTCGCTATCGGTGCTGCGGTTCAGGCGGCGGTATTGTCCGGTGACGTGAAAGACGTGCTGTTGCTCGATGTGACTCCGTTGACACTCGGTATTGAAACCATGGGTGGCGTTGCGACCCCTCTGATTGAAAAGAACACGACTATTCCGACCAAGAAATCACAGGTGTTCTCGACTGCCGATGACAATCAAACCGCTGTGACCATCCATGTGGTGCAGGGTGAACGCAAGCAGGCAGCTCAGAACAAGTCGTTAGGACGCTTTGATTTGGCAGACATCCCGCCGGCACCTAGAGGTATGCCGCAGATAGAAGTGACATTCGATATCGATGCCAATGGTATTTTGAATGTAGGCGCAAAGGATAAGGCCACAGGCAAGGAACAGTCTATTGTGATCAAGGCATCGTCCGGCTTGTCGGATGAAGAAATCGAAAACATGGTACGTGATGCTGAAGCCAATGCCGAGGATGATCGTAAGTTCGAGGAGCTGGTGACGGCTCGAAATCAGGCAGACGGCATGATACATGCTGTCAGAAAGACCCTCGCGGAAGCGGGTGACAAGGCGACAGATGAGGAAAAACAAAAAATAGAAGCCGCCATTACCGATCTGGAACAAGCCGTTAAAGGCGATGACAAGGATGAAATCGAGGCGAAAACCAAGGTGTTGACCGATGCCTCGGGTGAGCTGGCGCAAAAACTATATGCCGAGCAAGGTCCCGATGCGGCAGCGGCGGCGGCCGCTGCCGCCGGTGCTGCCGGTGCTGGTGCCGCAGCGGCGGATTCAGGTTCTGATGATGCGGTGGATGCCGAGTTTGAAGAGGTCAAAGATGACAACAAATAACCCGCAACCCAGGTTGTTGAGTTAGGTTATTGGGTTAAACCGTAACGTGGGAGTGTTTGCTCCCGCGTTTTTTTTCAATTTGTAGAACAATTATGGCAAAACGAGACTACTACGAAATTCTTGGCATTGCCAAGCAGGCTAGTGCCAGAGAAATAAAGTCGGCATACCGTAAGTTGGCAATGAAATATCATCCGGATCGAAACCCCGATGATGCCAGGGCCGAAGAAAAATTCAAGGAAGCCAGCGAGGCTTATGAAGTTCTTTCCAGCGAAGAAAAGCGGGCAGCTTACGACCGGTACGGCCATGCCGGAGTCGATCCAAGTATGGGAGGTGGCGGATTTGGCGGCGGCGCCAGTTTCTCCGATATCTTCGGCGATGTGTTTGGGGATATTTTCAGTGGTGGTGCCGGTGGCGGTCGTTCACGATCCACCAAGGGGGCGGATTTGCGTTACAACCTGGAACTGGATCTGGAAGATGCAGTCAAGGGTAAAACGGTCAAAATTAAAGTACCGGCGCATGTTGATTGTAAAAGCTGTGGCGGCAGTGGTGCCGAAAAGGGGTCTCAGCCGGAAACCTGTGGTACTTGTCACGGATCGGGTCAGATCCGCATGCAGCAGGGTTTTTTCTCCGTTCAGCAGACATGTCCGCATTGTCGTGGTCGTGGCAAAGTCATAAAGAACCCATGTCGAGCCTGTCATGGCTCGGGCATGCAGGAAGAAGTGAAAACCCTGTCGGTCAAGGTTCCGCCAGGAGTTGATACCGGAGACAGAATCCGGTTGGCTGGCGAGGGAGAATCTGGTGGGCGCGGTGGTCCGGCCGGTGACCTATATGTTCAGGTCGTGGTCAAGGAGCACCCAATATTTGTTCGGGACGGTAAGAATCTATACTGTGATGTGCCGATTGCATTTGCCGATGCGGCACTCGGCGGTGAGCTCGAAGTGCCTACCCTCGATGGCCGGTTGAAACTCAAAATTCCGCCGGAAACCCAGACCGGCAAGCTGTTTCGTTTGCGTGGCAAAGGGGTGGTTCCGGTTCGAGGCGGTGTTCCGGGTGATTTGCTTTGCCGGGTCACCGTCGAGACGCCGGTAAATCTGACCAAAAAGCAAAAAGACATCCTGAAAGCGTTTCAGGCAGCGCTCGAGGGAAGCAGCGCCGGGCAACATGCGCCTAAAAAACACTCCTGGTTTGAGGGAGTCAAAAACTTTTTTGAAGATATGAAATTCTAGGTTAGCGAGCAGAAAGAGGGGAAGCAATGTCAGGCGTTGATGCTGTCAGGGTGGCTGTTATCGGTGCTGCCGGTCGGATGGGAAAGGTCTTGGTTGAAGCTGTGCAAATCGCCGATGGCGTCACTTTGGGGGCGGCGATAGTGAGTCCTGACAGCTCTCTGGTTGGGGCGGATGCCGGAGAGGTAGCTGGTATCGGTAAGATCGGTGTTGAGCTTGGATCCTCTCTGGAGTCTGCGTTGGATTACTTCGATATATTGATTGATTTTACCACACCTGAGTTGACCATGAGCAATGTCTCTGTTTGCCAAAAGGCGGGTAAGTCATTGGTGATTGGCACGACTGGGCTGACGGATGAGCAAAAAAGCCAATTGGCGGATGCCGCCAGTGAGGTGCCGCTTGTTTTTGCGCCCAATATGAGTGTCGGTGTCAATCTGTCGTTCAAGCTGCTGAGATTGGCAGCGCAAGTCCTCGGGGATGAGGTAGACGTCGAGATTGTCGAGGCGCATCATCGGCATAAAAAAGATGCGCCATCCGGTACCGCGCTTCGTATGGGGGAAGAGGTGGCTGACGCGCTCGGGCGCAATCTGGATCAGTGTGCCGTCTACGGCAGACAAGGAATAACCGGTGAACGTGATCGTAAGACGATTGGGTTTGAGACTGTCCGGGCCGGAGACATCGTGGGCGAGCATACTGTTATGTTCGCTGGATTGGGTGAACGTTTAGAGATTACCCACAAGGCAAGCAGCCGAATGACTTTCGCTAAAGGTGCGGTGCGGGCGGCTGGTTGGCTTAGTCGCAAACCAGCCGGGTTGTATGATATGCAGGATGTACTGGGCCTGGTTTAAGAGATTGTGGATGAAGCACAACTTATTGATATGTGGCAAACCTTGCCACCCATGTGGCCGAGTAACTGATGGACACAATGCACTTAATTGCGTAGAATACGCGCGTTTAACCACATGAGTTTATGGTGGTGGGATGAGTATTTTATTCGCAGGCTTGTCGGCAATGTCTGGCCGAGCTATCGAACAGCGACAAAATTTGAAAAAGCGGGATGGAGCTTGGTCTTCATCTCGCTTTTTTGCGGCCTGAAGAAATCCCATGCCTGTTCCTAATCCTTAGTCTGCAAAGAGGAAACAGTGTTGAGAAAACCTGCAATTCTGGCACTAGAAGACGGAACCCTGTTTCACGGAATATCGATCGGTGCAGAGGGACATTCCGTCGGTGAAGTCGTATTCAATACATCGATGACGGGCTATCAAGAAATTCTGACGGATCCTTCGTATGCGCGTCAAATCGTAACGTTGACTTACCCACATATTGGAAATACCGGAATCAATAAAGAAGATGTGGAGTCCGCAACGCCTTGGGCGGCCGGTTTGATTATTCGTGATTTACCCTTGTTGCCGAGTAACTGGCGAGCGCAGCAGCCATTGGACGGGTACCTCCAGCAAAATGGTGTTGTTGGTATAGCAGATATAGATACCCGCAAGCTGACCCGTATTTTGCGTGAAAAGGGCGCCCAAAACGGCTGCATAATGGCCTCTGATGACTTCGATGCGGTAACAGCGGTTGAACATGCTAGACAGTTTCCCGGTTTGAAAGGAATGGATCTTGCGAAAGAGGTGACGACTTCAAGTGTCGGCAGCTGGACTCAGGCGACCTGGGATATTGGCGATGGCTATCGGCCGGCGCCTGCGGTCAAATACCATGTAGTCGCTTATGACTTTGGGGTCAAATTCAATATATTGAGAATGCTTGTCGAGCGGGGTTGCAAGATCACTGTAGTGCCAGCGACCACGCCTGCGGAAGAAGTATTGGCTATGCAGCCTGATGGCGTCTTTTTGTCCAATGGGCCGGGTGACCCGGAACCTTGTGACTATGCAATATCGGCAATTCAGAAAATACTGGCCCGGAAAATTCCTGTCTTTGGTATTTGTCTTGGTCATCAGTTGTTAGCGCTGGCCAGTGGTGCCAAAACCGTGAAAATGAAATTTGGTCATCATGGTGCCAATCACCCCGTGCAGTGCCTGAATGATGGAACCGTGATGATTACCAGTCAAAACCATGGTTTTGCGGTCGATGAGGCGAGCTTGCCGGAGTGTCTGCGGGCGACTCACAAGTCTCTGTTTGATGGCTCGTTACAAGGTATAGAGCGAATCGATACCCCGGCTTTCAGTTTTCAGGGGCATCCAGAGGCCAGTCCGGGACCTCATGATGTGGCTGCTTTGTTTGACCGGTTTACTGCTTCTATGCAAGCGGCCAACAATGAGTCAAAGCCAGTTCAGAGTCACTAGCAGAGCCAAGTGCTGATTACCATTAGATAACGTCGAAAGCTAAACGAGTGGATAAGTAAGAGTATGCCAAAACGTACTGACCTAAACAGTATATTGATTATCGGTGCAGGCCCGATCGTAATCGGGCAAGCCTGTGAATTTGATTATTCTGGTGCGCAAGCCTGTAAGGCGCTCCGAGAGGAGGGTTATCGGGTTATATTGGTCAACTCGAATCCAGCGACAATAATGACTGACCCTGCCATGGCCGATGCGACCTATATCGAGCCAATTACTTGGCAGACCGTGGCGAAAATTATTGAACAGGAACGCCCCAGCGCGTTGTTGCCCACCATGGGCGGGCAGACAGCGCTTAACTGCGCGCTTGACTTGCAGCGGGAAGGCGTGCTGGAACATTATGGCGTCGAAATGATTGGTGCCAATGCAGACACGATAGACAAAGCCGAAGATCGCGAGCGATTTGACGGGGCGATGAAAGCAATCGGGCTGGATACGCCCAAGTCTGCGATGGCGCATAGCATGGAAGAAGCACTCCAGGTGCTCGATTATCTCGGTTTTCCGTGCATTATTCGGCCTTCATTCACCATGGGTGGTTCGGGTGGTGGTATCGCTTATAACCGGGAAGAGTTCGAGGAAATTTGTGAGCGAGGGCTGGATTTATCGCCAACCAATGAGCTTTTAATCGACGAGTCGTTAATTGGCTGGAAAGAGTATGAAATGGAAGTGGTGCGAGATAAAAAAGATAATTGCATCATTATCTGTTCGATTGAAAATTTTGATCCGATGGGTGTACACACCGGCGACTCCATCACGGTCGCCCCTGCCCAGACCCTGACCGATAAAGAATACCAGATTATGCGCAACGCCTCATTGGCTGTGTTGAGAGAAATTGGTGTCGAGACCGGTGGCTCCAATGTGCAGTTTGGTATTTGCCCGGATACCGGTCGAATGGTCGTCATTGAAATGAACCCTCGGGTCTCGCGTTCGTCGGCGCTGGCTTCAAAAGCGACCGGATTCCCGATTGCCAAGGTGGCTGCCAAATTGGCCGTCGGTTATACGCTCGATGAATTGCAGAACGATATAACCGGTGGTGCGACGCCAGCTTCATTTGAACCATCGATCGATTATGTGGTTACCAAGATTCCCCGATTCGCTTTCGAAAAGTTCGCTCAGGCGGACGAGCGACTGACCACGCAGATGAAGTCGGTTGGTGAGGTCATGGCTATCGGTCGTACTTTTCAGGAGTCATTGCAGAAAGCGCTGCGTGGTCTCGAGGTAGGCGCGACCGGCTTCGATTCGCAGCTCGATGTTCAGGATGAAGAGATAAAAGACACCTTGAGCCGAATGTTGCGAACGCCGACAGCCGAGCGGATCTGGTATGTGGGTGATGCGTTTCGAGCCGGTCTGAGTATTGAAAAGGTGTTTGAGTTGACTGGAATAGATCCCTGGTATCTGGTTCAAATCAAGGATTTGATAGAAGATGAAGCGAAAGTGGCGAAGCTGGGTCTGGCAGATCTGACCTATGATCTGATGCGCTCTCTGAAACGGAAAGGTTTTTCCGATGCGCGTCTGTCTGCTCTGCTCGGTGTGACCGAAAAATCCGTACGCAAGACACGTCAGAAACTTGGTGTACGACCGGTTTACAAGCGGGTCGATACCTGTGCTGCCGAATTTGCGTCTGCCTCCGCTTATATGTATTCCAGCTACGAGGAAGAGTGTGAGTCAAACCCGACCGAGCGAGAAAAAATTGTGGTAATTGGTGGTGGCCCGAATCGTATCGGTCAAGGCATCGAATTTGACTATTGTTGTGTGCATGCGGCGTTGGCAATGCGCGAAGATGGTTACGAGACCATCATGATCAACTGCAATCCGGAAACGGTGTCAACCGATTACGATACTTCTGACAGGCTTTATTTTGAGCCAATCACGCTGGAAGATGTGTTGGAGGTAATTGATAAAGAGAACCCGAAAGGTGTCATCGTGCATTATGGCGGGCAGACTCCATTGAAACTGGCTCGAGGTCTGGAAGAAGCGGGGGCGCCTATTATCGGCACCACGCCGGAAGCGATCGATCGTGCTGAAGACCGGGAGCGTTTTCAGCAAATGATCCAGCGTCTGAAACTGTTGCAGCCTGAAAATGCCACTGTTCGCAGCCTTCAGGAGGGGGTGTTGGCGGCCAGGGAAATCGGTTATCCGCTGGTGGTTCGGCCATCCTATGTGCTGGGTGGCAGAGCGATGGAGATCGTCTATAAGGAAGAGGAGCTGACTCGCTATATGCGTGAAGCCGTGCTGGTTTCCAATGATAGCCCGGTTTTGCTCGATCACTTCCTGAACAGTGCTATCGAGGTTGATATAGACGCCGTCAGCGACGGTTCGCAAGTGGTGATTGGCGCAATCATGCAGCATATCGAACAGGCAGGCGTTCATTCTGGCGATTCGGCGTGTTCGCTGCCGCCTTATAGTCTGTCGCTCGATGTGCAGAATGAAATGCGCGACACGGTGAGGCGCATGGCGCTTGAATTGGGTGTTGTTGGCTTGATGAATGTTCAGTTAGCCTATCAGGATGGCAAGGTTTACGTTATCGAGGTGAATCCCAGAGCGTCCAGAACGGTGCCATTTGTATCCAAGGCGATTGGTGTTTCGCTGGCCAAGATAGCCGCTCGTTGTATGGCTGGCACCTCTCTTGAAGAACAGGGTTTTACCGAGGAGGTCGTTCCTTCTTACTATTCGATTAAGGAATCGGTGTTCCCTTTCAACAAGTTTCCGGGCGTTGATCCTATTCTTGGGCCTGAGATGAAATCGACGGGTGAAGTGATGGGTGTTGGTGATAGTTTTGATGAGGCCTTTGCCAAAGGAGCATTGGCCGCGGGTGAACGCTTGCCCGGTGAAGGCACCGCCTTTATCAGTGTCAGGGAGGCGGATAAGCGTTCCAGCGTTAGCTTGGCAAAAGACTTGATCGAGACCGGTTTTAAACTGTTTGCGACAGGCGGGACTGCTGAAATCATTGCTGATGCCGGTTTGCCCGTGGAGCGGGTGAACAAAGTGCGGGAAGGTCGTCCGCATATAGTGGATAAAATCAAAAATGGCGAAATCAATTTGATTATCAACACGACCGAGGGCAGGAAAGCGATTGCTGATTCTGCGCAGATACGCCAGTCTGCGTTACAGCGTAAAGTTTCCTATGCGACCACGCTCGCTGGTGGCGAGGCCTTTTGCAGGGCTATTCAATTCGGGGCAGACGAGCGGGTGCGTCGGTTACAAGATTTACATTTAAGGAATGGCTAGGATGAATAAAATTCCGATGACTGTCTTGGGTGAAAAGGCACTTCGAGAAGAGTTGGCTGTGCTGAAAAGTGAAGAGCGACCAAGAGTGATTGCCGCTATAGCGGATGCTCGTGAGCATGGCGATCTTAAAGAAAACGCTGAATATCATGCGGCACGGGAGCAACAAAGCTTTATTGAGGGACGGATTCAGGAGATAGAAGGGAAGTTGTCCAACGCTCAGGTAATCGATGTCACCACTATCGATAACAACGGTAAAGTCATCTTCGGTTCTACCGTAACCATCCTTAACTTGGATAGTGACGATGAGGTCGCTTATCAAATAGTGGGTGAGGATGAAGCTGATATAAAGGCGGGGAAAATCTCGGTATCCTCACCAATCGCCCGGGCACTGATCGGCAAGGAGGAGGGTGACATTGTCACGGTGCAAGTGCCTAGTGGTCTGGTAGAATACGAAATAGCGGAAGTGGAATACAAATAGAAATAGCCCGCCTGTTTTCAGGGTGGTTTGCTATTCTGGGACAAAGAGAGCTGGCTTGGTCACGTCAGCTCTCTTTGCTTTTGGCTAGATATTGCGAAGAATGTTGGATAGTTTGGGGTCCGGTTTATCCGCCTTTTTGAAGAGAACGATTGTTTTTCCAATAGACTGGATAAGCTCTGCGCCGCTTTGGGCAAAGATATCGTCAAAAATTTGCTTTCTCCCGTCTCGGTCGCCTAGATTGATCTTTACTTTGATCAGTTCGTGGTCATGCAACGCTCTGTTGAGTTCCGTTACCAGCGCTTCGCTGACGCCTCGGTCGCCAATTAGCAGAACGGGCTTTAGGTTATGGGCAATGGCGCGATATTGTTTTATCTTGTCTGAGGAAAGGCTCATCTCGTTTTTCTCGATACCATAGTGTTGGAATTGGTGAAATTGGCATACAGTCTCATGGCCGTTAACGTGAGGTCGTTCGACTACAATGAGTTGCCGAGTTTAGCATAGTTTTGGAGGTGGTTCGTGGCTCGATCAAAAACCAGTTCAGGCTGGCTGCGCGAACATTTTGACGATCAATACGTGAAAAGGTCTCGACAGGACGGTTACCGTTCCAGAGCCAGTTATAAACTGCTCGAAATTGACAGTAAAGACAATATTCTTCGTCCCGGATCTGTGGTCATAGATTTAGGTGCGGCACCCGGTGGTTGGACGCAGGTTGTCGCTGAAAAGGTTGGGCCGAGCGGGACGGTTATCGCGAGTGATATTTTGCCGATGGATTGTGTCGTCGATGTCGAGTTTATTCAGGGAGATTTCACGGAGCGAGAAGTCCTCGATCGAATACTTTCAGTATTGGGAGATAAAAAAGCCGACCTTGTAATCTCGGATATGGCCCCCAATATGAGTGGTATGCCATCGGTTGATATTCCTAGGGCTATGTATTTGGTCGAGCTTGCCCTGGATTTGGCCAAAATTGTGCTGAAACCGGGGGGAGCTTTCGTCGCCAAGGTGTTCCAGGGGGAAGGCTTTGCCGAACTTCTTGGCGATATGAGGGGCAGCTTCTGTCAAGTTTTCAGCAGAAAGCCGGGTGCCTCCCGAGCACGGTCGAGAGAAGTTTATCAGGTCTGCAAAGGCTTCAGAGCCGGTTGATTGGTTTGGCTTATTATTACGTCATATTAAGGCCTGCCTGTCTGGTTTGGCGGCGCATCTTGTAGTATGGTTTACGCTACGCTGGCGAGTATTTACGCAGTAAATTGTCTCACTGACAGTTTGTACCTTGAATTTGTATTTTGAATTTTTGAATAAAGAGCGGGGCATCCCTTGAACGATATGGCGAAAAATCTGGTTTTATGGTTGATCATTGCAGCCGTTTTGCTGACCGTTTTCAACAACTTTAATCCTGGACGAAATACGCAAACCACGGATTATTCAACCTTTGTTGAAATGTATGAGTCTGGGCAGGTGAGCAAGGTAATAATTGACGGGTTGCGGATCGAGGGTCTTCGTGTCGACGGCAGCCGCTTCGAGACGGTTCGCCCGAGTGCTCCGGACTTCAATCTTATCGACGAGCTGCTCAAGCACAAAGTGATAATCGAAGGTCGGGAGCCTGAGCAGCAGAGTATTTGGACTCAGCTGCTGGTGGCTTCTTTTCCGATTCTGGTTATTATCGCTGTATTTATGTTTTTTATGCGGCAGATGCAAGGCGGCGCCGGTGGCAAAGGCCCGATGTCCTTTGGTAAGAGTAAAGCCCGCCTGATGAGCGAGGATCAAATCAAAACGACATTTGCCGATGTCGCCGGTGTCGATGAAGCCAAAGAAGATGTCAAGGAGCTTGTCGAGTTCTTGCGAGATCCAAGTAAATTTCAGCGTTTAGGTGGGCGGATTCCTCGCGGCGTGCTGATGGTCGGTTCACCTGGAACCGGTAAAACGTTGCTTGCCAAGGCGATAGCCGGAGAGGCAAAGGTGCCATTCTTCTCTATTTCCGGTTCAGACTTCGTTGAGATGTTTGTGGGTGTCGGTGCATCGCGGGTTCGGGATATGTTCGACCAGGCGAAAAAACAGTCTCCTTGCATCATTTTTATTGATGAAATAGATGCAGTGGGTCGTCACCGGGGTGCCGGTCTCGGTGGTGGCCATGATGAACGAGAGCAAACCTTAAATCAGTTGCTCGTGGAAATGGACGGGTTTGAGGGTAATGAGGGCGTCATCGTGATCGCCGCTACCAACCGACCAGATGTTTTGGATCCTGCCCTGCTACGGCCTGGCCGATTTGATCGGCAGGTTGTCGTCAGCTTGCCGGATATTGTCGGTAGAGAACATATTCTGAAAGTGCATATGGCGAAAGTACCGCTTGAAGAAGGGGTGAATGTGGCAGTGATTGCGCGAGGAACGCCAGGCTTTTCCGGCGCCGATCTGGCCAATTTGGTGAATGAGGCGGCCTTGTTTGCTGCCCGGTCAAATCGTCGAACGGTCGGTATGCGTGAGCTGGAACTGGCAAAAGACAAGATCATGATGGGTGCCGAGCGCAAGTCCATGGTGATGTCGGAAGATGAAAAACGTAATACCGCTTTTCACGAAGCAGGCCATGCCATTGTCGGTAGATTGATGCCTGAGCATGACCCGGTTTACAAGGTGAGCATCATTCCGCGTGGTCGGGCCTTGGGGGTCACTATGTTTCTGCCAGAAGAGGATCGTTACAGCCATAGCAGGCGATCCTTGATTAGCCAGGTGTGTAGTTTGTTTGGTGGCCGTATTGCGGAGGAGCTGACGCTCGGTAAAGACGGTGTTACCACTGGTGCGTCGAATGATATCAAGCGTGCTACCGAGCTGGCACGTAATATGGTAACCAAGTGGGGATTATCCGATAAACTGGGGCCTTTGCTTTATGATGAGTCGGAGGAAGAGGTGTTTCTTGGTCGGTCGGCCGGCCACACACCAAAGGTCTATTCACCGGAAACGGCACAACGAATTGACGAAGAGGTCAGAACCATTATTGATGACTGCTACGAAATGGCGAAAAAAATACTGGTTGACAACAGGGACAAGCTAGACATGATGGCAGATGCCCTTATGAAGTATGAGACAATCGATAGTGAACAGATTGCAGCCATTATGAAGGGGCATGAGCCGGAGCCACCAAAAGGCTGGCTGGATGAAGGTGATGGCAGTCCACGTAGCGATCAGGCTGCCGTTGGTGACGGTGATGGCGCTGATCTGAGTGATAAAGCTGGTTAGTTGTTTGGGTTTTGTCTGGGCGTGCCAGGCACTGGTTTTTCGATCAATTGATAATATCTTCGCCCCGGGAGCTTGTCTTTTTGGCTATGATTAAATCTGACCGATGGCGTGCTGTAATCGGTTCACCGTCGCCAACTGTCATGGGCGTGCTCAATGTGACGCCAGACTCTTTTTCCGATGGCGGGCGCTTTGATTCGGTGTCGGCAGCGTATGACCGGGCTTTGCAACTGTTTGAAGATGGTGCGGGAATGGTTGATATCGGTGGCGAATCTACGCGACCGGGTGCTTCGCCTGTATCTGTGCAGGAGGAACTGGATCGGGTGATACCCGTCATAGAAGCCATTCGCAAAACCAGTGATGGTTTTTTGTCCGTTGATACCAGCAATCCCGAAGTGATGAAAGCAGCGGTATCAGCGGGAGCCGACATGATCAATGATATCCGAGCGCTTACCCGTCCCGATGCGCTGTCGGTAGCGGTCGATCTTGCGGTTCCCGTGTGCCTGATGCATATGCAGGGGACGCCCGGTGATATGCAGGATGCCCCGAAATACGGCTCTGTGGTCGAAGATGTGTTTCAGTTTTTGGCGGCACGGAAAAATGCTTGCATAAATGCCGGCTTGGCAGAGGAAAATTTTATCCTCGATCCTGGATTCGGATTTGGTAAAACGCTCGGCCACAATCTTGATTTACTGGCTAATTTATCACAATTTCATCAATTGGGCTCACCGGTGCTTGTTGGTGTCTCGAGAAAATCAATGTTTGGCCAACTGCTGGGAAGGCCCGTCGACGACAGGCTGGCTGGTACTGTTGCCGCAACGGTTATCGCAGCTCAACAGGGGTGCGCCGTCATCAGGGTGCATGACGTAAAAGAATCGGTCGATGCGATAAAACTGGTGGTGGCTACAAGGGAATATCGCAATGGGTAAGAAAAAATACTTTGGTACGGATGGTATAAGGGGAGAAGTCGGGCAATACCCCATTACGCCGGGGTTTATGTTGAAACTGGGGTGGGCCGCAGGCAAGGTGTTCGCCGAGAATTCCGCTCATCGCAAAGTGCTAATCGGCAAGGACACACGAATCTCGGGTTATATGTTCGAGTCCGCACTTGAAGCGGGATTGTCGGCGGCCGGAGTCGATGTCAGCCTATTGGGGCCGATGCCTACCCCTGCTATCGCTTATTTGACTCGCACATTCAGAGCGAATGCCGGAATTGTCATTAGTGCGTCTCACAATCCGCATTTTGACAACGGAATCAAGTTTTTCTCTTCCGAAGGAGCCAAGTTGGATGATGAGGTAGAGCTGAGGATAGAGAAGTACATTGATAGAGATATGGATGTCGTGGCGTCGCACTCGCTGGGAAAGGCGGCGCGTATTGATGACGCAGCCGGGCGATATGTGGAGTTTTGCAAGAGTGCGGTTCCTTCAAATGTAAGATTTGACGGTTTGCGTATTGTGCTCGATTGCGCTCATGGGGCGACTTATCATGTGGCTCCGTTGGTGTTTGCCGAATTGGGTGTTCAAGTGGACACAATAGGGACTTCCCCGGACGGATTGAATATTAACAAAGCGTTTGGTTCCACCAGTCCCGAGGCCTTGGTAAGGGAAGTGCTCGAGCAAAAGGCTGACCTGGGTATCGCTTTTGACGGTGACGGTGATCGAGTCATTATGGTTGACGACAAGGGTGAGGTGGTCGATGGTGATGAATTACTCTTTATTATCGCGAAAAGTCTCAATGAGGCAGGCCGACTGAACGGGGGTGTCGTTGGTACCTTGATGACCAATTTTGGCGCAGAGATGGCGTTTAAGGAGTTGGCAATTCCGTTTGAACGCGTCAAGGTGGGTGACCGTTATGTGATGGAACGATTAATCAGCAATGGCTGGACTCTGGGTGGAGAAGGGTCGGGCCACATTGTCTGCCGGCAGCATACGACCACTGGCGATGCCATTATATCGGCTTTGCAGGTTTTGATTGCGATTCAGGAAAGTGATAAGACTCTCGCCGAACTCAAGTCGGGTATGACAAAGCTGCCACAAAGGATGATTAACGTGCGGCTGGCCGATAAAAAAGATCCGATGGCCAACGACGAAGTTTGCCGGGCTGTTGCCGAAGTCGAGGCTGAGTTGGGTGGCAATGGTCGCGTACTATTGCGGGCGTCAGGAACGGAACCGGTGGTAAGAGTGATGACAGAGGGAACCAATCCTCAGTTAATTGAGCGGTTGGCTGAAAAGTTGGCCGGAATAGTTGAAAAAGCCCTTGGCTAATTCCCATTTATCACTTGTAAGTTCTAGGTAAGTCGGTTAGTATTCCGGCCTCCTAAATTAGGGGAACGATTATGCGTCAAAAACTGGTAGCTGGTAATTGGAAAATGCATGGTGAGCTTGGATTTTCCAAAACACTGACCGAAACACTGTGTGATGGATTGAGTAAAGCCGACATTTCATCACAAGTGGCTATTTTCCCTCCCTCTGTGGTTTTGGCGCCGGTAGTGTCAATAGTCACGGAGTCTAAGGTAGCTTGCGCTGTCGGTAGTCAAAATATTGCAACTCAGGTTGAAGGCGCCTACACAGGTGAAATATCTGCCGCTATGGTGAAAAGTGTTGGTTGTAGTATGACGTTGATAGGCCACTCGGAGCGACGGACTCTGTATGGTGAAACCGACCAGGTCGTAGCTGAAAAACTCCGGCGGGCATTGGATTCAGGCTTGATGCCAATAGTCTGTGTCGGTGAAACCCTGGATGAACGAGAATCTGGTATTACCGAGAAAGTGATTGAAACGCAGGTTAGTGCCGCGTTCGACAGTTTTTCAACGAATGCGGTCGGTAATGTGATCATTGCTTATGAGCCGGTCTGGGCGATTGGTACAGGTAAAACCGCATCTCCTGACGAAGCCCAGCAGGTTCACAAGTTTATACGTGATCTACTGAGTCAGAAAGACAAAGCACTTGCGGCTGGAATGCGAATTTTGTACGGGGGAAGTGTCAAACCCGACAACGCCGGTGAACTGTTCGCCCAAGAAGATATTGATGGAGGACTTATTGGTGGAGCTTCTTTGTCAGCAGAGAGTTTTTTGCGAATTTGTTCGGCGGCCGGTTGAGCAAATTAAAGAACCGGTAAAGATTGATAACTGGCTACAGGTGATGAGTGTTTAAATAATGGAATGGATGGAAACGGTTGTAAGTGTGACCCATGTATTGGCCGCCATTGCGTTGGTTGCGCTCGTGTTATTGCAGCAGGGGAAAGGCGCTGATGCCGGCGCCGCTTTCGGTAGCGGCGCGTCACAAACGGTTTTTGGTTCGCAGGGTAGTGGCAACTTTTTAACCAAGATGACGACCTGGATTGCCGTAATTTTTTTTGTTACCAGCTTTTCTCTGGCGGTGTTTGCAAAACAGCGTGCAACCTCATTGCAGGCTGATGAAGGTATGGTTCCTAGTCTTGTTTCCGTGCCCGCTCAGGAAGAAGACTCTGATGCGGTGGCACCCGACGACGGTGCAGTGTCTGATTCTGCGGTAGAGAGTCGGTCTGATAGTGATCAAGGCCCATCACCAGTTGAAGCTGTGGTTCCCGAGCTGGAATAAGCTCACCTGGTTGTTGCCGAAGTGGTGGAATTGGTAGACACGCTATCTTGAGGGGGTAGTGGCGTAAGCCGTGCCGGTTCAAGTCCGGCCTTCGGCACCATTTTGCTTGAGATCATTGAAAGTGATTCTCTGATTTGACCTGGAAACAGGGCATACTGAGGTAAGTGGCTACTTACCGATTTCAGTGCGGTTATGTTTGGCCTCTTCACGGGGTTGTTATTCGCTGTTGTGGCGACCGGGTTAATAGATGGTAATGGGCTTAATGCCCATTTTTTGTTTGTGGTAAATGTCGAGGTATGGTTTGGCGTCGAAGCAGGTACGACTTGAGGACATTTTGAGTCCTGTCGTCGAAAGTATGGGGTTTGATTGTTGGGGAGTCGAGTATTTGCATCAAGGCAGACACTCGGTGCTTCGTGTCTATATTGACAGTGAGGCGGGAATAACGCTGGACAATTGCGAGTCGGTGAGTCGGCAAATAAGCGGAGTTTTGGATGTGGAAGACCCAATCCCATCTGAGTATACCCTTGAAGTCTCGTCGCCGGGTATGGATAGACCTCTGTTTAAACTGAGCCAATTCAAAAAATTTGTCGGGAGTACCATCAGCGTAAAACTTAAGATGCCCTTCGATGGTAAAAGGAAGTATCGAGGGGTGCTGAATGGCGTTGAACAAGGTGAGGTGCTGCTTCTCGTTGAGCGGCACGAATTGTTGCTTCCTTATGAAATGATAGATAAAGCCAATGTGGTTGCGTAAGTCTAATTTGACGTTTTTCTTCTGAAAGGCAGGTCGGCTGAATGAATAAAGAAATTTTACAGGTGGTAGAAACCGTTTCAAACGAGAAAGGGGTGGATAAAAACGTCATTTTCGAGGCAATTGAATTGGCTTTGGCTACGGCTACCAAAAAACGCTATGAAGATGAAGACGCCAATATTCGTGTCGTCATCGATAGAAAAACGGGTGAGTACGAGACGTACAGAAGTTGGCTGGTCGTGGATAACGACGCTGTTCCGGCGTTGGGCACCGAGTTGACCATGCAGGAGGCGGAACAGATCAATTCAGACCTGCTGCCTGGGGATGCGCATGAAGAACAGGTTGAGTCGTTAGCTTTTGGTCGAATCGGTGCTCAGGCGGCGAAACAAATCATTGTGCAAAAGGTTCGAGAGGCTGAACGAGCGAAAATAGTCGAGGGATTTCGGGACAAGGTGGGAGACCTCGTTTCGGGCACGGTTAAAAAAGTCACCCGCGACAATATTATTATCGATTTGGGTAACAATGCCGAAGCTGTTTTACCCCGAGATCAGATCATTGGTCGTGAAGCATTCAGGATGGGTGATCGGGTTCGAGCTTTACTGAGGGAAATTAGAGAGGATGCCCGAGGTGCGCAGCTTGTTTTGAGTCGAGTTTGTCCTGAAATGTTGATCGAATTATTTCGTATAGAAGTGCCGGAAATTTCAGAAGAGGTAATTGAGATTCGCGGAGCGGCAAGAGATCCTGGATCGAGAGCGAAGATTGCCGTCAAAACCAATGACGGTCGCATTGATCCTGTTGGCGCCTGCGTCGGTATGCGAGGCGCGAGAGTTCAAGCGGTTTCCAATGAGTTAGGTGGTGAGCGTATCGATGTCGTGCTGTGGGATGACAACCCGGCCCAATTGGTAATCAACGCAATGTCCCCGACTGAAGTGGCTTCTATTGTTATCGATGAAGATACCAATACCATGGAAGTGGCTGTGAATGAAGAAAATCTGGCAATGGCAATTGGCAGAAATGGCCAGAACGTAAGGTTGGCCAGCGAGCTTACTGGCTGGGAAATTAATGTAATGACCGTCGAGCAAGCGGGCCAGCAGCAAGAACAAGAGTTTGGTCGCCTGGTCAGCTATTTTGTCAGTAAGCTGGATGTCGATGAAGAATTGGCAGGTGTTTTGGTAGAAGAAGGATTTACCACGATTGAAGAAGTCGCTTATGTCCCTTTGGAAGAAATCATGGCGATCGATGATTTTGATGAAGATTTGGTAACCGAACTCCGCAAACGAGCCAAGGACGCCTTGCTTAACCAAGCAATTGCCTCTGAAGAAGCGTTGGAAGGGCAGGAACCGGCGGAAGATTTGCTCAATATGGAGGGGATGGATACGCATCTGGCCTTTATTTTGGCAAGCAAAGGTATAGTGACGATGGAAGATCTTGCCGAACAGGCGGTTGATGAGCTGGTCGAAATTGAAGGTTTAAATGAAGAGCGCGCAGGGAAGTTGATCATGACCGCTCGGGCGCCTTGGTTTGCAGACCAATAGGATACAGGAGGATTTATAAATAATGGCAAATGTTACAGTGAAACAACTTGCTGAAGATGTGGGAGCTCCTGTCGATCGCCTATTGAAACAGATGCAAGATGCTGGACTTCCGGGTAAAACAGAGTCTGATTTAGTCTCGGACGATGAAAAGCAAACACTTCTTGCCTTCTTGAAAAAAAGTCATGGTGAGTCTTCTGCTGAACCTAGAAAAATCACTTTGAAACGAAAAACAACTACGACGCTAAAAACCGCTGGTGGTGCAGGCAGGGCTAAAACGGTCAATGTCGAGGTGCGAAAAAAACGCACTTACATTAAACGAGTGGAACCCAAGCCTGAAGTCGCACTGAAAGAGGAAGTCGTGTCGGCGCCCCCTACGCCCCCTTTACCTGATCTGGAAGTATCCGAGAGGCAGGCTGAAAAGGCTGACGCTGTGCCCGAAACCGTGGTTGAACCGGTACTGGCTGATCTTGATGCTGTAGCCGTGAAGGTGACCGATGCCTCTGGCGAAGAATCTCGCGAGGAGATGGTATCAGAAGTCAACGTCGGAGAAGAGGATAAAGAAAACAGCCAGCCTGAGGAAGCTGATTCAAAAGTGGATCATAAGACCAAAGGTGGGGCAGAGAAAGAAGAGATTGAAATAGCACCGGCGACACCTACAAAAGACAAGCCTAAGTCTGACGCGAAAAAGCCCAAGAAAAAGCATAAGGAACATGCATCTTCCGAGGAAGAGGGTAAGCCGAAGGTCAAGTCTGCCGGTCACCGGGGGCAACGTCAGCGGTTGACGGATGAGCCAATCAAAATAGCGAAGCTGGTCGACGATGAAGCAGAAACCCCTCAGACCAGGCGTGCACGAAGGAAAAAGAAAGCAAAAGATCGGGTTCGGCCTGTCGATATGCCGATGCAGCCAATCGTTAGAGAAGTCGCTATACCAGAAAGTATTTCTGTGGCAGATCTTGCAAACAAAATGTCTATCAAAGCGATAGAAGTTATTAAATCACTTATGGGACTGGGTATTATGGCGACGATAAATCAGACGATTGATCAGGAAACTGCTGTCTTGGTCGCAGAGGAAAAAGGGCACAAAATTAAACTACTTAAAGAAGACGCGATTGAAAGCGAAGTGTTGGAATCGGTTAGTTACGAGGGCGTTGCAATCAGCCGGGCGCCTGTCGTGAGTGTCATGGGCCATGTCGATCATGGCAAAACCTCGTTGCTGGACTATATTCGCCGGACAAAAGTGGCTGCTGGCGAGTCGGGTGGAATTACTCAGCATATCGGTGCTTATCATGTAGAAACAGGCCATGGTATGATCAGCTTTCTTGACACGCCTGGCCACGCCGCGTTTACCGCGATGCGGGCTCGGGGAGCCAAGTGTACGGATATCGTCATCCTGGTTGTGGCAGCCGATGATGGTGTTATGCCGCAAACTGAGGAAGCCGTTCAGCATGCTCGTTCGGCAGGTGTGCCTATTGTTGTTGCCGTAAATAAGATAGATAAAGAGTCGGCCGACCCGGACAGAGTCAGGAACGAGTTGTCGGCGCTCGAAGTCATTCCAGAGGATTGGGGTGGCGACGTGCAGTTTGTCAATGTATCGGCGCATTCGGGTGAAGGTGTCGATGGCTTGCTTGATGCCGTCCTTTTGCAGGCTGAAATGCTGGAGTTGTCAGCTGTACCTGACGTGCCAGCTAAAGGTGTAGTGATCGAATCCAGATTGGACAAAGGTCGGGGTGCCGTTTCGACCGTGTTGATCCAAAACGGAACGCTGCATCAGGGAGACATCGTCATTGCGGGTATGTTTTTCGGTAAGGTTCGCGCAATGGCTGACGAAAACGGACAAAAAACTGGTGATGCGGGCCCCTCGATTCCTGTTGAAATTCTCGGTTTGAATGGAACTCCTGATGCCGGCGATGACTTTTTAGTGGTGGCTGACGAGAAAAAAGCGAGAGAATTGACCAACTTTCGATTGGGTAAGTACCGCACCGAGAAGTTGCAGAGACAGCAGGCGGCTAAACTCGAAAACCTGTTCGAGAATATGGGGCAGGAAGAAACGAAAACACTCAATCTGGTACTGAAAACTGACGTGCGAGGTTCATTGGAGGCGTTGACCAGTGCCTTGTCCGATATCGGTAATGATGAAGTCGCGGTCAATATCGTGTCCAGTGGTGTCGGCGGAATCGCCGAAACTGATGCCAATCTCGCGTTGGCAACGAATGCGGTTATTTTGGGTTTTAATGTTCGGGCTGATAGTTCTGCCAAGAAAATCATCGAGAGAGAAGCGATAGATTTGCGTTATTACAGTGTGATTTATGAGATCATCGATGACGTAAGAAACGCGTTGACCGGCATGTTGGCTCCTGAGTACAAAGAAGAGATCATTGGGGTTGCCGAGGTGAGGGAAACCTTTAAGTCGCCAAAATTTGGTCAGGTGGCTGGCTGTATGGTAGTGGACGGTGCCGTTCACAGGAATAAACCTATTCGAGTCTTACGGGATAATATCGTTATTTTTGAAGGTGAGCTGGAGTCATTGAGACGGTTCAAGGATGATGTTCCCGAAGTTCGTTCTGGTATCGAGTGTGGTATCGGCGTTAAAAACTACGATGTAAAAGTCGGAGATAAAATTGAAGTCTTCGATAAAGTCAAAGTGGCGCGAAAGCTGGATTAATGCGACTTGAATGACAAGGACAGGGACATGATGGCCAAAGAATATAGCCGTGCTGAACGGCTTGCTGATCAGATTCAGAGAGAGCTGGCAGTGGTTATCCAGCGAGAATTGAAAGACCCGCGGCTAGGCATGGTGAGTGTCAACGCGGTAAAAGTCAGTAGGGATCTTGGGTACGCAGATGTTTATTTTACTTTGGTGTCCGCTGAAGAGATGACCGAAAAATCTGGTCAAGTGAAAGTGACTAGTGAAGTGCTGGGCCGAGCTGCGGGCTTTTTAAGGAGTCAGCTGGGTGCCCGTATCAAACTAAGAACGATTCCCCAGTTGCGTTTCCATTTCGACAATAGTGTGATTCGTGGTCGAGCGCTTTCTTCGTTAATTGATCAGGCACTGGACGCCGATTTGCAAATGGCAGCCAAAAGACAAGGCGAGGCCTCTTAGCCATTCAGATAACCTGATTCAGGTCAAGTGATTCGGACAAAATGTTGAAACTGGGGTTGGTGCGTTTTGGGTCGACGTAAATCCGGACGTAAAATCAATGGCGTTATCATGCTGGATAAGCCAATGGGTATTACGTCAAATGATTGTCTCCAACAGGTTCGTCGCCTTTTTGATGCTAATCGAGCCGGCCATACGGGCAGTCTGGATCCGTTGGCTACCGGGGTGCTGCCTATCTGTTTTGGTGAGGCCACCAAGTTCGCTCAGTTTGGTTTGGCCGCCGACAAAAGTTATCTGGCTCATGTCAAGCTGGGAGTGACGACGGAGACGGGCGATGCAGAGGGGGCGGTTGTAGCCGAAAAGCCGGTGCCTGTGCTTACCTCCTCCTACGTGAAAGCTGTTCTTGCTCGGTTTGTCGGTGAGATTGTGCAGGTTCCTTCTATGTATTCTGCGCTAAAGCATAAAGGTCGGCCCTTGTATGAATATGCCCGGAGAGGTATCGTCGTAGCCAGGCCTGGCCGTGTCGTTAACCTGTATCAGTTAGATTTGGTCGAACTGTTTGAGCGCGAGTTTGTATTCTCGGTCAGGTGCAGCAAGGGCACTTATATTCGTACACTTGCTGAAGATATTGGGCGTCAGATAGGTTGTGGCGCTCACCTGGTTGGTTTGCGAAGAACATCGGTGGCGGAATACACTCTCCGTGCTTGCCATTCGATGGCATCATTGGCGGCGTTGTCTCAAAAAGCACGCAGCGGTGAAACGCCTGATTATACCGAACTTGATAAATTGTTATTACCGGTTGACGCGTTGGTAAACAGTTTGCCCAGATATGTGCTGGATTCTGCTAATACTCAGTCGCTATTGTATGGGCAAAAGGTTAGAATACCGGCATTGGCTATGCCTGAGGGGCTTTGTCGCTTGTACTCCAGTGACTCAGGCCGATTCATTGGCATAGGGGAGCGTGATCGATCCGATCCGGAATGGCTCTGCCCGGTACGTTTGCTGGCAACGGTTGCGAATGCAACCTGACGAGTCAATGAAGCGGATGGTTTCAGTTTTACACGAAATCCGGCCCTGTTAGGGGCTGACAAACCAGAAAAGTGAAACGACAGCTGTAAATATGCACGGATGTACGTTTTATTGTTTAATGCATATTGATGAGGTACATAAAAATGGCTCTGACTGCCGAAGAAAAAGCGAAAATTGTGAAAGACTATCAGCACGCTGAAGGTGATACGGGTTCCCCTGAAGTTCAGGTGGCGTTGTTGAGTGCAAACATCAACAAACTTCAAGAGCACTTCAAGGCACATAAAAAAGATCACCACAGTCGCCGAGGTTTAATTCGAATGGTGAACCATAGAAGAAAGCTTTTGGATTATTTGAAAAGCAAAAACAGCCAAGCTTACGTTGATTTGATCGGCCGTCTTGGGTTACGTCGCTAATCACCTGCGTTCAGCAATATCCGAGTACCGGATTTCGTTCTCGATAGGCTAAATGTCTACTGAGGTCGTTCCGGTACTTTTTCTTTATCTGCAGAGATAAAATTCAAGATCATTTTGGAAGGAATAATAGTGAATCCTGTAAAAAAGACATTTAAATTTGGAAATTCGGAAGTAACTTTGGAGACTGGTCGAATCGCTCGACAAGCGACTGGAGCCGTACTGGTTGGTATCGATGACACCTCTGTGCTGGTTACCGTCGTTGCCGCTAAAGATGCCAAGACAGGGCAGGATTTCTTTCCTTTATCCGTGCATTATCAGGAAAAGCAATACGCCGTGGGTAGAATTCCTGGTGGTTTTTTTAAGCGAGAAGGTCGGCCCACTGAAAAAGAGACCTTGACATCCCGTTTGATCGATCGACCGATTCGTCCTCTGTTTCCCGACGGATTTCTCAATGAAGTCCAGGTGGTATGTAATGTTATTTCGGCAAATAAAGAAGTTGATCCGGATATAGCGGCAATGATCGGTACCTCGGCTGCGCTGGCAATTTCGGGTATTCCTTTCAATGGTCCTATTGGTGCGGCCAGAGTCGGGTATTCTGAGGAAGAAGGTTATCTGCTCAACCCAACATTCAGTCAGTTACAAGATTCGCTTCTGGACATGGTCGTTGCCGGAACCCAAGATGCGGTGTTAATGGTCGAATCGGAAGCGAAAGAACTGACCGAGGATGAAATGTTGGGGGCGGTATTATTCGCTCATCAGGAATTTCAGGTAGTGATAAACGCGGTCAATGAGTTTGCGGCGGAAACGGGTAAAACAAAGTGGCAGTGGACAGCGCCCGAAGAAAACACAGCACTGATCGAGTCCGTACGCTCTCAATTTGGTGATCAAATTATATCCGCTTATACCGTTAGTGATAAACTGCAGCGACATAGCGAACTGGATGAAGTCAAAATGTCGGTTGTCGAGGCATTGGTGACAGACGACGAGAGCAGCCCCTCTGCTGAAGATGTCAAAGACGTTTTCAAGAAAATAGAAAAAGAGGCTGTGCGCGGCCGAATCATTGATGGTCAGCCCCGTATCGATGGCCGCGACAATAAAACGGTGCGTCCCATTCAGGTTGAAGTGGGTGTTTTGCCGAACAGTCATGGTTCGGCGCTCTTTACTCGCGGTGAAACTCAGGCGCTGGTTGCTGCAACACTTGGCCCGATCAGGGATATGCAGATTATTGATGCTTTGGAAGGCGAGCGCAAAGAAAGTTTTATGCTGCATTACAATTTTCCGCCTTTCTCTGTGGGGGAGTGTGGTCGTATCGGTGCGACCGGAAGGCGTGAAGTCGGGCATGGTCGATTGGCCAAACGTGGTGTTCAAGCCGTGATGCCAGAAGTGGACGACTTTCCTTATGCGGTGCGTGTGGTATCGGAGATTACTGAATCGAATGGTTCCAGCTCGATGGCAAGCGTCTGCGGCAGTTCGTTGGCGTTGATGGATGCCGGTGTACCTTTGGCGGCACCAGTCGCCGGTATCGCCATGGGACTGATTAAAGAGCAGGACAAGTTCGCTGTACTGACGGATATTTTGGGTGATGAAGATCATCTGGGTGATATGGATTTTAAGGTTGCCGGAACTTCTGAAGGTATTACGGCACTGCAGATGGATATCAAGATCGAGGGTATCACCGAAGAGATTATGGAGATTGCGTTGGAACAAGCCTACCATGCTCGAGTGCACATCTTGGAAGAAATGAACAAAGTTCTGTCAGTAGCGCGAGATTCTGTTGCCGATAACGCGCCGAAAATGCATATGATGAGTATCGATGCCGATAAAATTCGTGACTTGATCGGTAAAGGCGGAGCGACGATTCGCTCGATTTGCGATGACACGGGCGCGTCAATCGATATCGAAGATGACGGTCAGGTTCGCATTTATGCCGACGATAAAGTTGCGGCGGATGCTGCAATAGAGCGAGTTATGGCAGTGACAGCCGAAGTCGAGGTGGGTAAGCTTTATAAAGGCAAGGTGGAGCGAATCGTCGACTTCGGCGCCTTTGTCAACGTCCTTCCGGGTAAAGATGGGCTTGTTCATATTTCGCAGATTTCCGAGGAACGGGTAAACAATGTGGCCGATGTGTTGTCGGAAGGTCAGGAAGTCACAGTCAAAGTCCTGGATATAGACAATCGTGGCCGTATTAAACTGACAATGAAGTCGCTATCTGAAGGGTGATAATTAGAACTTAGGAAGCATCATCACTGGGAGTAAGATGATTGGTTTGCGTTGACCAATGATTACCTGAAAAGCCAGATACCTGTGAAAGTCGACCAACACGGAGATCTGGTTTTTTTACTCTGATAAGAAAAAACTGGGTAAAGAGTGACAAAATGGTACAATTTGATCGTCAGCTTGTATTCATTGTCTGTATAATAAACTTTTTTGCATAAAATCCAGAACGGCTTGTCGATTTTTCTTTTTTTGAAAAGTCGCTGTATGGGCTGTATTGGTGACCAGAAATTGTTTCGGTTGAGTCGCCAGCCGATATATTTCTTTTCCTTTTTCAAAAGGTATGATGTTGTCCCGCTGGCTGTGAATAATTAATAATGGAGTGGGGGCAATTCGGTCGATATAACGTTCCGGGTCAAATTCAGACTCGATCAGTAGCAATGCGACGTATTGTATCGGCCATGTCAGCCAGGATTCAGCCAGTTTCTGTTTCGCTATTCCAGGAAAGCTCGGGAAGCCCGCGTCTGCGATTACCCCTGAAAAGGGCAGATAATCCGGCCGTTTCTGGCCAGCGTAGGTCAACGATAACGACGCTCCTATGCTTTGTCCCAGTAAATAAAGCGGCTTTCCTTTTACTTCAGGGTGTTCTGTCAGCCAACGGTGAGAAGCTTCGATATCCATTAATGCACCCGATAAGCTGGGGCTTCCGGTCGATAATCCGTAGCCTCTGTAGTCGAGAGCGAATACGTTGTATCCGTTATCGGGCAGCCAGCTTATATTTGCAAAATGTGTACTAATGTTTTCTGCATTGCCATGCAAAAATAGAACAGTTCCGTTACTGTTTTCTGGTACAGCGTGCATATACCAACCGTGTACTTTTTCACCATCCTGGGTGTCAATATAGATATCTTGATAGTCCAGGTGGTAGACTGCGGGGGTGAAATGGTGGATTTCACTTGGAAAGAACAACAAGCCGCTGCACGCGGACAGGCAGAAAAGAAGAGTAGGTAGAAGCAGGACGTTTAAATATCGAGCTTTGTCGCTGTCGTGCCATAGGTGTTTGATTGTATTTGGGTTGGCATTGTTCATGTTGGGCTAAAAATTGACGTTGTGAAATGACTGGTATTGAAATCAGTAGTAGAAATACCAGCCAACTGACCACTGGTTTTGAAACTGACTGAAATCTCGTTTTCGAGACCATTTTGCAACCAGTGAATGTTTCTGGTTGACTGAAATTCGTTCGCTCACGGCAATTTCAGACTTGTTCCGTTGTGCACCATCAATAAAGTGATCATAAGTTGTCGCTATTTTGGTGCTGTGATGTTTTCCTTGATAAATCCAGCCGGAATGTATGCTCGGCCCGAAGAATACATGGTTCTTTGCTTTATTGGTTATTTCAAGCGTCGCGTTGGCGAAAGTATAGAGCAATCCGCCGAAAACCGGGTAGGTCGCGCCTACGCCGCCTTCAATAAAGGGGGCGAAACGGTTCGATTTTTCGCTTATGTGGAGGTTGCGTCCGCCAGTGCCAACCTGCCAGGATAATGGCGTAAAAAAATTGTCTATCGGGCTAAGCGAAATGATTTCAATTGCGGTGAATTCTTCCAGATCAATTTTGTCGTTGTCGAAGTAATAACGAAAACTGGTATCCAGAAAACGCAATTGAGAACCTTCTCTGTAGCCTGCTATTGGGTCGGTCAAATCGTGATAGGCAGGCCGAATCGAGAATTCGATAAATTGGTTGTTTCCTGATTGACCTGCCTGTGCCCCTAAGCGAAGCGTTTCATGGCCTTGGTCATCTCTTTTTTCTGGGCGAGGGGGAACCAGTGGCTTACTGATCTCTAGTTGACTTCGGGCCAGCAGGAGTTGATGCGAGGTTTTCGCTGTCTTTTCTCTGGGTAGCTCTCGTTCTGTCGTGATATAGCGTAAATAGTCATAGGTGCTGTCAAGTATTCTGGCTTTTTGTAAATCACTCAGTGACAGGTCGAGTACTTGATTAGCATCAAGCTCGCCGTTAATAATTTGCTGGTTGATCCGCGCCTCTTCCGGAGTGAGTTGCGACAGCTTGAATTTCAGTACGGTCGCCGAGGATGGGCGATACTCAACTGACTCTACCAAAGACTTACTGACGACGGCTTTTACCGTATCCGATGGAATAGCGCGCAGCGGAAAGTGGTCGATTAGCCTGGTGTCGGGTCGTGCTACATCAAGCAGAGCCAGAATTCGATAGGCACAGTTCTCATCAAAAAAAAAGTAATCGAAGTTTCGTTCTTTGATCTCCCAGGCATGAAAAAGTAATTGTTTGACCTCGCTGGTCGTCAGATTCAGCTTATATTCCCATATGTCGCGGTTTTCTAGATCCGTATAGATTTTAATTTTTTCGTAGTAGGGAGTGACGGCTGTTATCCCCGGATAGCCTCCGAATATGCCTCTATAGGCGAACATCAATTCGTTGTCATGATCGGCCGCATCGGCGGCGTAACTGATGGTGTGGGCCAGTAACAGGTTGTCCGTACTCTGCTGTTTCTGGTTCAGCCTTAAAAATGTGTGGCCGAACATCGAAGACGGGCTGTTCAGGTAGGATGAGGCAAAGACAAGAGTGATCGATTCCGTATCGAGTTCCGTCATCCACTCGTTCAATTCCGTGCATTTCGGGGAAGGGAAAACTTCTGGTGACAGTTCGAGTGTTCGGGTTAGCCAATGAAATCTGGCCGGGAACTGGCAAATCGCATGGTTGTCATTCAGCTCGCCGGAAAAAAAGGCATCGATGGTTGCCATTAACTCTGCTTTCGGGTCGTACTTGCCATTTTCTGAAAGGAAAAACGTACTGTCATCGGCCTGGCTTTCTTTGTTCAGGCTAAAAGTGGCGCGTCTGTAATGGATCAGTTCATGCCATTGCGAATGAGTCGCGAGGTTATGTTGATGCGCCAAGGTCTGCACTTGTTGCCGAGTGATATATTCCTCAGCTGTGCTCACGGTAGCACAGGATAGGCAGAATACACTGCACCCGAGTAGGTGGAAGCGGTACCTTACAAGAAGGGATAGTGTTTTCATCGAGTTTAGGTAATCGGAGGGTGCGATTCAGGGCTGCATCCCTGCGACTCTATTACCCCTGACAACCTGGGATAATAGAGGTGCAGATTCCAGACAACAACGAGAATGGAAATTAACCTGTGTATTTAACCAAAGTATTATCCGCTTTCATTATAGTCATCATGGCTTCAACAGCTTGGTCTGAAGTGGTTTCTGAGGTCGGAAAAATAACAGCGAAGTTATCCTGCATAACGGTTCTGAATTTAGCGCGATCTTGCAGTTCCACGCCGAGCAAGACGGCCAACGTCTCAAGATTCTCGCCTTGGCCTCTGGAAATATCCATCGCTACTTTGTCCATGTTGGTATCCATAAACATGGCCATAGAGACAACACTCTTGGTTGTGTCGCAGCCTAAAGTGCCAAATGTCATGCCAAAGGTCTGATTACCGAATGAACCATTGGTGGTCGCGGCGAGAATGTGAGGAGCGGGGCCGTTTTGACCTTTGAATATCATCGCTCCAACGCCACAACCAGGACCGGTTCCTGCAAATGCAATAGAGGATGTAGAGGCTAAAATTGCCGCTGCGATCAGTTTTTTCATAAATAAGTTCCTTGATTGATTTGTTCCAAAGGACAGGAATACAGTCGTACTGCAGATAGCCTGAGGAAGAAGTTCCAGTTTACAGTAGATAGGTTTAATCCACTTTGATGTGTTGCCGATAACGCTAGCTTACCGACAGACACAGTTTACCGATAACTGTGCTGAAGGTCGAGAGCACTGTTATCCAATTCTTCTCGGTGACGCCAGTTCGCTGCAGTGTCAAGTTATACTGCCTATCGGCAGATAAACAGAAGATTTCTAAATCGATTCGGGAGCAGACTACCCGCCTAAATAGTCGACCCTGAAAAATCCAGTTTTCATCATGATAATGTGGGCGCTTTTACTTTCACCCACATTACCTCACTGTCTTTTTGAGCCTCTGTTTTCATA
>PDWI01000621.1_pt1 | contig 57340 bp, 42 predicted proteins | sample 1430891 | NCBI WGS metagenome assembly PDWI01 (sample SAMN01162508, study PRJNA174530) | Oral metagenome, whole genome shotgun sequencing project. | biome: Marine environment; feature: Marine mammal; material: Swab sample of the gingival sulcus; isolation source: swab sample of gingival sulcus... | reverse complement strand
ATTAAAGGCTCTTATTGTAATTTTTAATAAATAAAACACAAGCAGTATGAAAAAACAAATATTTTTAATAATAAGCTTATTTGTAGCTTATTATAGTTACGGACAGACGCATTCTATTTGTAAGGACGCTTTTTACATAACCTCTGATTTTGAAACCATTGGTGATGAACAAAAAACATATTGGTTATACTTTACATCAAAAAGCGACTTTTTAAGCATTTATTTAGATAAAGCTCCGAATGATGTATCTTGTTATTTATATGCAGGCGATTGCGAAAATTTAAATTTATTAGAGCAATCTAATTTTAACTTTTTATCTTATTATAAATTAAATATAGGCGAAAAGTATTTTGTTAAAATTGAGAGTGATAAGATATTAGAAAAAGTGGATATTTATTTCTCAAACCAATCTAATGACGATATGGTTTCTATAGCCAGTATGTGTGAGGAAGTAGAGTCCTGTGATAAAATAGCTAATGGCGATTTTTCTCAAACTATAGGAGAAATTGATTATACCAATCCTTTTTCCAGTGGAAATATTCAAGGATGGGCAACATTAACAACTCATGTAACAGCTTTTTTAGAGGGAGACAATAGCATTTACATAAAGTCTTCTAATTGGTATAATCAATCTATTGTTACTTGTACAAACTTGAGTGAGGAACAAATGTATTTATTACAGTTTGACTATAATAGCGATTTTTTACAAGGGCTTGATTATATAAAAATAGGAGTCTCTACAAGTGCTATTGATAACTATCAGGGAGTACAGCAAATTACTAATATACCGGAGAATATTTTTCAAGATATTGCATCTGTAAGTCCATATGATAATGACCATTGGCACACCTACAATGGTGTTTTTCAACCCATTCAAAATAGTAGTAGATTGTTTGTATATGGAGTTTCAATTCCATCGACAGGTTTTTGGTTTGATAATATTTCGGTTACTCCTATAGATTATACCACTTATACAAGTTGTGGAGAAACAGAAATAACGCCATCTTGCCCTATTGAAGTTGATGTTTTAGATGGTTTTAGTATTAACTGGGAAGTAATATCAGGTTCGGCTGATATTGTAGAGGGAGGACACTCCTTAACGCCTACTGTAGAAGTGGAAACAGACGCTCAAATAGCAATCATAATTAGAAACACCGAAACAGGTGAGATGTATCATGATATAGCACAGATAAATTATTCTGCACCTCCTTTTAAAGTATATCCTACTATAACCAATGCTACTTGTGATAATTCATTAGGAAGTATTTCTGTAAATGTAGTGAATGCACAACCTCCTATTTCTTATTTTTGGACAGATAATCAAGGTAATCCTATAGGAAACACTTCCTTATTGGAAGGTCTTGAAGTAGGAACGTATTCCTTAAAAGTAAAAGATGCTAATGGATGCATAGTGTATGAACAATATGAAATTATTCATGCAGGAGGAAATTTGGATTTAGAATCTGATGTACAGGTGATTGGGGATAATCAAAATTGTTGTGCTATAGCTTCTGTTATAGCGAATAATGGTCAAGCACCTTATACTTATAATTGGAGTGGATCTAATAATTACTCATCCACATTACCAACAAATACCGATCTTTGTAATGGGACTTACAGTGTACAAGTAAAAGATACTAATAATTGTATAGGAGAAATCGAATTTAATATAGAGGGAGGGGAACCTTGTCCACCGTGTTTATCACCTATATTTCTTTGCAATAATACAGCTTTAACTTTAACAGCTCAAGGAGAAAATCCTGTTTGGTCAACAGGGGCAATAGGGCAGTCTATCACTGTAACAGAACCGGGTATTTACACTTATACAAATCAGCTTAGTAATGGTTGTAATTCTTGTGTAAACGGATATTATGTTTCAAATCAGAATGATTTTACTATTGAAGTTTATACAGACAATTGTGATCAACAACAAAAATATTATAATTTACAAGCTCCTTCCGGATTTGATACTTACCATTGGTCTATAGAATGTTTTGATGTTAATGACAATTTGGTTGCTGTAAATGATTTAATTCAGCTTGATTGTAATGTTCTTCATCCTTCTGAAGTTATGGATATAACGGGTAATACTATTGAAGCTCTTTGTTCTCCTCGAGGTTTTGCTAACGCTGAATACTTTGTGGTAAGCTGTTTTGTTGAAGGTCAGTTTTGTAATTATACCGATCAGGTTGTATTATTCTCAGGGGTGCCTGTTTACGGTAAAATAAGAGTTCAAAATAATATAATTCAACATTATAATGAGCAAACTCAGACTTACGAGCCTAATCCTTACCTTGGATCAGCAGAAGAATTTTTTGATGGAAATAATCTAATTTTAACTGATGATTTAGAAATTATTAATTCCAATTTTTCTATAGATGACGCTTACATAGAAGTAAGAGCAGGAAAGAAAATAATAATAGAAGCTTCCTCTCATATTAGTCTGAATCATACTAAAATAAAAAAAGACAATTGTGAAGATTTATCTTGGAAAGGTATTGTCTTAAAAGGACACCCCTATGCAGGATATAATTCTATAGATCAATCTATGTTACATATTGTTAATGGTTCTTTGATTTCAGGAGCTGATGTTGGAGTGAAAATAACTAATGGTGCACGTTTCTTTGCTCATAACTCAAAGTTTACAAATAACACAATAGCTTTACAATTTGAAGAAACATATCAAACGTATGTAACTCATAATTCTATTACTGATTGTTTGTTTGAGACAAATCAAGGAATTTTAAGTATTGCTAATTTAGAGCCGGAGTGTTTTATTAATTTAGATAAGTATTCGTTTGTTCTTTATGTACAGGACTGTGAGTTTAGAAATGCGGTGTTGAATACGCCTCTTTTAGAAAGAGGAAAGGGAATTGTTTCTGACAAAAGTAACTTAATAGTTCGAAATAATTGTTCGTTTAGTTATTTAAATAAGGCTATTGATGCATACAATTATTCTTCAGTACAAATTAAGGACAATACTTTTAAAGACAACTACCAATCGGTACATTTAAATTCTTTACAAAATGCGCTGGTAAAAAATAATACTTTTAATGATGCTCTTTCTATGCCTTATGAAAATGCGTTTCAGTTATGTGCAGAGGCTTGTACTAATCCACAAATTAGGTTAAATCATTTTAAAAATGGGGTAGCCGGTTTGGTATTGAAAGATAATGGTGTGGATAATTTTAAAGTGTATAAAAACACTTTTGAAGGTTTTACGAATTACAATAATAGTTTATCAGGCTATCCTTCCGGTATTGTAACAATGGGAATCAATGGCTTTTATGAAGATTGCCAGACTATTTCGGGAGCTGAAATAAAATGTAACCAATTTAGCAATTACGATTATGCTATTGCTTTAATGAGTGGTGTTTTACGAACTAAACAAGGTACGTTTAATACTCTTTACCCTATAGCTGCCAATACATTTGAAAATGCCTTACAACCAGAAGGACGCTTTTTTATTAGCGCAGAAGCCACAACACATTATCAGACATCTTCGGGTTCGAGCTCAGATAATAGAATTAGATACCGATATTATCAGCCTGGTTTAAATAATGCAATGAAATTGGTAAACGGGCAATATACAGCCACTTTTCCCAATGGGGCTCTTTATAGAATAATACCAAGTCAACCTCAGTCGGCTACAAATCAACTTATTTTAAATAATTATACGAAAGTGTGTCCGAATGAGGAAACGTCTTCTACTTCATCTTATGGCTTAGCGCCTACAGTGCAAACGCTTAATCAAGCCATAGATTTACAAGCAGAACGCATTAGCAGTAAAACAGATGGAGGCAATACAGAGCTTCTGCTTAATCGCATAGCAACGACCAATGTCAATCAATACCAAGACCTATTGAGCGAATTGGATAGTATAGGTGATTATTTAAGTCCGCTTACAGCTCATGCTTTAATGGAAAAAGAATCGCCGGAACCTATAGAGCAAACTATTGCTCTAATAAGTGTATCGCCTTTGCCCGAATCGGCTAAAGAGGATATTGATAATTTACCCTTAGACGCTACACTAAAGGCTTGGGTAAAAAGTTACCAAAACGGGAAAGCCTCTCGCGAGCAAGACTTGGAGCAGTTACAACATCTAAAAGAAGCCAAGGAGCAATCTTTTAAGGATTTTTATAAGCAAGAAATAATAGATCAGCTAAATGATAGTATTAGAAATATTAAGCAAAAAGAATACCTCAATATACTATCTGCACAAAAAGAGTGGAAATTTCAAAAAGAAGCTATGATTAATTATTGGCAACAAGGCGATATGGAAAAAGCCTTAGCTCTTTTAGATGAGGCAGAAAGCTACTCGCAAGAGGCTGATGAAGAAGAATTAAACTTTTGGCGTTTTAATTGTCAATTAGATACTTTACCGGCAGACGAAAAACAAGTTTTAGTGCAATCCAGAGAGGACTGGATTAACGATTTAATGCAATCGGACATCCCTTACTTAAGAGAAGGAGGGAAATATTTACTGCATAAATATAGAGGTATAGACCCTATAGTAAGGGTTGCTTTGCCTCATCCAGAAAAGAGAAGTGTAAGCAGAAGCCAGCTGTCTTATAATACAACAGAGGCGTTTAAAGTTCCATCTACCGCTTTCTTACAAATAGCTCCTAATCCTGTTCAGAATCATTTAACGGTTCATTTTATTATGCCGCCTAAACAAACATTAACAGCTTTGGTAATCAGCAACCTGAAAGGGCAGGTAATATCTGTTTATAAAATAAATAAGGCGTATGGCGTTGAGCAGTTAGACCTTAGTCAATTGCCGGCAGGCACTTATTTTTTAAGTATGGAACAAGCTAATAATAAGCTTAAAACAGAAAAGTTTATTAAATTATAAATACGAATGATTAAGAAGATATCAACCTCAAAGGTCTTAAAGACCTTTGAGGTTGATATCTCAATAAATTGATAATGGTATATGGTTTAGTTTTTATTTTAATTTTTTTATGATGAAAAAACATATTTTTATTTTAACACTAATTGTATTAACGACTTACAGTTCTTTATCAGCTCAAGTGGTTTTTAATAAATCTATGACTGATATTTCGCCTATTGTTGCTGGAGAATATTATGATATGCAATATTTATTTAATTTAAAAGACACAGCTTATATAAGTGCAGGTTTATATATTTCTGGTGAAACGCAAAAACGCTCTTTAACTTTAGTTGTTTACAGCTTAGAAGGTGATGTTATACAAGAAAAAAAGTATAATCTATACAGAGGAAAAGGATGGGAAACAAGTGATGACCATGCTGTTTATCATCAGAATCAGAATAAAGAGGATGGTTTAATTTATGTTACAGGACATTGTCAATATCTTTCTAATAACGTAAATGAACCAGATAGCTTTTTAATTTATTTTAGTAGTTTCGATAGACAGCTCAATCAAGTGTCTTCTTCTTTCTTTTTAAAAGATACTGTTTTTAAAACTACTATGGGGTATCGTCCTTTAAGTGATAAGTCTTGGTTAATTTGGGGTTATACACCTAAAGACCAAGAGGGGAATTATCAAGAATGGGGTGAAAAAACACGTTCTTTTTTATTAAAAATTGATAGCACTCATCATTTACTTTGGTCTAAAGAATATTATAACGAATCAGATTCTCAACTATTTGGTTCTCTTATAGAGTGCTCTGATAAGGGTTTTTTGATTAGTGAATCGACAATACCAGATGTTTCTAACCCTATTCATCAATCTAATTTAATTAAAATGGATAGTTTAGGTAATATAGAATGGACACGTAATTTAAATGAGGTAACAGGCTTAAATGTTACTCATTCTGGCAATCTGTATTATATTAATCATCACTATTATTTACTAAGTACTTTTCAAACGTCATCACAAAAGGGACGACAACCTTTTTTATTAACTATGGACAGTACTTTTCAAAAACTGTCTGTTCATACTTATGGTGATGCCAATATGCCTGTAAATAATAGCCCAATATTTATGTCTTCTTGCTTTGACCCTCAAGGGCGTTTTGTAAGTACCTATCAATTGACTCAACATAATTTTGATATAGAGTATCATTTTTACTACACGCGGGCTTATTGTTGGAGTCTTAATGGGGATTCTATTTGGAGGAGAGATTATGCCACCAGAGATACAGTGCCTGCTACTGGTCGTGATTTTTATAACCGTTTATTTACCATACAACCCACCGCAGACCATGGGTACATTATAGGAGGATCAGATGATATATTAACTTATAGTGTTCCTTGGTTGGTTAAGGTAGATAGTTTGGGTTGTGATGGTTCGCCTTGGTTAGCATGTAATGAGGCGTCAGTAAATCCGGAAGATACTACAAGTGGAGTTTGGTTTAAGTCTTTACAAGACCCTTATCGTGTTTACCCTAATCCTGTAGCAGATATTTTAACAGTAGAAATCAATTCTGCTGTTCCTATTCAGGATATCGCTATTTACGATGTAAGAGGTCAGAAGATGTTTGTTGAGCCTATTTTACAAGACAATGGAAGCTTGCAGTTTAAAGTGAGCCATTTCCCCACAGGGGTGTATTTTGTTAAAGTAGGTCGTAAAACAAGAAAGTTTATAAAGGGATAAGTTAACTTTAAAAACTTTTATTTACTTTTGTCAATAATATTAAACAATTATTAATTAAATATTTTCACTATGAGAAGAACATCTATTTTAACATTGATGATTTTAATTTCTACTATCATCAATATCAACGCCCAAACTTCATTTAGCAACCTTAATTTTCCTGAATATATAACAGCTTCATCGGGTAACAAATTAATGTATGGAACAGCTACTTTCGGCAATACATACAATGAGGAATGGAACTCTTCTTCAGGCTTTTCTGTATCAAAAGTTCAAGATACCGTAACAGCCGGATTTATGAATCAGTATGCTTCCAGACCGGGAGAAGGAGCTGAAAACAGCGAAGTATATATGATTTGCAATGGTTCTACCGGCATTCATTTTTCGGCAGCAACTAATTTATCTTCTGTAAAGCTAACCAATAGTACTTATGCTTACTTAAGTATGATGAATGGTGATGACTTTGCTAAGAAATTTGGAGGAGAAGACGGTAACGACCCTGATTGGTTTAAAGTAACTATAAAAGGCTACAAAGAAAATACACTTACCGATAGTGTTGATTTTTATTTAGCCGATTTTCGTTTTGAAGACAATTCAGAAGATTACATCGTAAAAGAATGGAAAAATGTTGATTTAACTTCTTTAGGGGAAATAGATAGCCTTAGTTTTTCTTTGTCTTCCTCAGATGTGGGACAATACGGAATGAATACCCCTGCTTATTTCTGTTTAGACAATTTACAAACAGCTTCTGAAACCCTTACTTTTGAAGATACTGACTTCGATTATTGGAATGGTGCTGACCGTAAAGGTTTATTTATGTCTGATAGTATTACTTTTTACAACAACTACGCAGTAGGTCAATATGGTGTCTTCTGGAATGGTTTTGCCTATTCAAAGAAAACAGACGTAACAACTCCCGGCTTTACCAATCAATATTCAGCTATTACCGGAGAGGGCGTTGATGGAGAAGAGAATTATGCTGTTGCTTATTCAAGTGCAAATATGAAATTCTCTAAAGCAGGCTATGTTAAATTGACCATAACTAACAGTACTTATGCTTATTTAAGTATGAAGAATGGCGATAGCTTTGCTAAGAAATTCGGTGGAGAAGATGGTAACGATCCTGATTGGTTCAAAGTAAAGGTAAAAGGTTACAAAGACAATGTTTTATTAGATAGTATGGATATTTACTTAGCAGATTTCCGTTTTGAAGACAATTCAGAAGATTACATTTTAAAGGAATGGAAAGAGTTCGATTTAAACGAACTAGGTGCCGTTGATAGCCTTAGTTTTTCTTTCTCATCAACAGATGTGGGACAGTTCGGAATGAATACCCCTGCTTATTTCTGCTTAGGTAAAGTTGGTTTCAGTTCAACAGAAAGTGTTAATGATATGGTTGCAGAAAACCACTTTAATGTATATCCTAACCCTGCCAATGACTATATTACATTGAATGAAGATAATATTGAGCAATTAGTAATTACCGACCTAACAGGAAAGACTGTACAAGTTATACCTACCGTGTCAAGACAAGAAAGAATTGATATTTCTAACTTAGCTCAAGGCGTTTATATGGTTAGTTATAAAGCAAATGGGCAGTCTATTAATGGTAAATTAATCAAGCGATAAACAGACTTAATTCGGATTACTCCTAATACTTAAATACTAGACCTGAACAAGTTATCGAAACCTGTTCAGGTCTTTTTTATTATTGCCTTTCCTTTATTAGAACTGACTTTTAAGCGTAAATACAATGTGATTGAAGTTGGTAAAATTCAAACTTACACAAACAATCAACTTTACAATTTTTCCCCTTTAACCGACAACTTTTTTTACCTTTCTTTCATTGCTTATTTATTTTTTTAATATTAATTTTGTCCGTCATTTCAATAAAAACAGGTAAAACATTATCAATTAAAATTAAGGAGGAATTAGTATGAAAATAGTTATTCCAAGCAGTGATAACCAAAAGATTTCTAAACATTTCGGGAAATCAAAAGGCTTCACTATAATCGAAGTGGAAGGCCGTGAAATTATCAGCCGAGAACACAAAGAAAACAACTTTACCACTCACGCCAAAGAGGGTAATAAACATTCGCACGAAGCGCTTCACTATGCTCCTGAGCACAAGCACGAGCATCATCACGACCACCATGGTCAACATAATCATGATGATATTTTCAAAACCATAGGGGACTGTCAAGTGGTGATAGGAGGCGGAATGGGAAGACATTTGTACAAGGATTTTGAAGCTAAAGGTACTAAAGTTTATATCACTCAAGAAACATCAATAGACAAGGCTCTAGAATTATTTTTTGAGGATAAGCTAGATAATAATACCGACAAATGTTGTAATCATTAATTTCTTTTTAACTAAAAAAAGAACCATTCAAAGCATTAGGTTATCAAAACTACATCTAACGCTTACCAATAAAAAGCCCTCAAAGCAACTAACTTCTTTGAGGGCTTTTTTTTATTAAGGTGGAAATTTTTAAAATTGGAATTTTGAAAAGGAAGTTTTTTTGTGGTAAGAAAAACGTAACTATATGATATAAAAACTATTATTAACATCAGAAAACTTTTACAAGGGCTTTGATACGATGCTCGCCTAAAATTGGCAAATAAAAGGTTTTTTGTTACTTTTGTTCTTCTTGAAGCGTTCCTTTTTTGATGATATTATAGACTCTAAATAAGGAATTTTATAGTTTTTTAACAGGTTTATTTTTGTGTATTTAAACTAAGGAGCCCTTATCATTTGGCTTTTAGCAATTATTTATATGTCTGAAATTCATTGTATCAAAAAATTAAAAAGCCAAAAGCTAAAGAATAAAGGCTAATAGCTTGTAAATAAAAGTTAAACAACAAATTTAAATTGCAAAACTATACTTTTGCAAAAAACTTTCGGAAGCAAGTATAGTGATTTAAAATGAATAAATACATTTTGGCACTAAACTTGGTGTAAATTAAATATAAAAAGAAGTATTATGATAAAGAAAATATTATTATTGAGTATAGCTGTTTTAACATTAGCGGCTTGCTCCAAAGAGGGCGAAAGAGGCCCCAGAGGATATGACGGTTTAAATGGTAGAGACGGCTTAAATGGCTCTACTCCCCAACTATTTCCCTTTGATATTCCGGTTCGGGATTTTAGTATGCAAACCTATTATGAGGACGCCTCGCAATTATACAACAACGCTTGGGTGGCACTAGGTAACATTAATGGAATGACTATTAATGAAAATGATTTGGTAATGGTATTTATGCACCAAACGACAGATGGCGGTCCTGATAATTATTTTCAAGCATTACCTTACAACGACTACTTTGACGGAACCAACAATTTCAACCACTATTCTTATGGTATTTTAGATAACAATGGAGATATTTTGTTTTCTATTAGAAGAAATGACGGCACGCAGCCTTTTGATGATATGAACGCATCTTGGACTATTCAGTACAATGTGTATGTCTTAAAGGGCACAGCCGGTCGAAAGGCGAAATTGCCACAAGGTATTCAAACAGAAAAAGAGTTAAGAACATTCTATAATATTCAACCCAATAAGGCTCAAAAAGGACAAGTTCATTCTTTTGAGAAAGATTTTTTACATTAAAACGAAGAAAAACCAAAAGACTCAAGCTAAGCCAAGGCTATTGTTCTTGAGTCTTTTTAGCATTAAAAACATCCATTAATGAGAATTGTATTTTTAGGCACACCGGATTTTGCTGTAGAGAGTTTAAAGCAATTAGTAGAGCATCAATATAATGTGGTAGCTGTTGTTACAGCGCCTGACAAACAAGCCGGTCGCGGAAGAAAGGTGCAGGCTACTGCTGTTAAAAAATATGCATTAGAACAAGGCTTAAACATATTGCAACCTACTAATTTAAAAGATGAAAGTTTTTTAAAGGAGTTAAAAGAACTTAAAGCCGACATCAATATTGTGGTTGCTTTCAGAATGTTACCCCAACAAGTTTGGGATATGCCTCCTTTAGGTACGTTTAATTTACACGCCTCCTTATTGCCTCAATACAGGGGAGCCGCCCCTATTAATTGGGCGATTGTAAACGGAGAAAACAAAACGGGAGTAACGACCTTTTTCTTAAAACATAAAATAGATACCGGCAATATTATTTTGCAAGAAGAAGTCAATATTACACCGGAAATGAATGCCGGAGAATTACATGACACCCTAATGGAAAAGGGAGGTGTTTTGGTGGTCAAAACACTACAAGCGATTGAAAACAACAACTATCAAGTAAAAGAGCAAGACCATATTCCTGAAAACACCTTAAAAGAGGCTCCTAAAATCTTCAAATCGGATTTAAAAATCAATTGGCAAGAGCCTATCAAATTAGTTTATAACAAAATAAGAGGGTTCAGCCCCTACCCCGGTGCTTGGTCTATGCTCAACGGAAAAGTGTTTAAGATATTTTCTTCAGAAATAGAATACGCTGAACACCATCTTAATGCAGGAAGCATTGTCAGTAACGGAAAAGACGAGTTCAAAGTAGCGCTTCAAGGCGGTTTTTTACATTTAAAAATGGTTCAATTAGAGGGTAAAAAAAGAATGCCAATAGAAGATTTTCTTAGAGGAACACAGGGACAAGTTTTTGAAAGTATAGACATTAAATAATCAGCGGTTATGAGTACTATTACATTAGGTTTTTCGTCTTGTCCTAACGACACCTTTATTTTTGACGCTTTAGTTCATCATAAAATTGACACTGAGGGTTTAAATTTTGAATTGATTATTGCGGATGTTGAGGAGCTGAACAAAATGGCTCTTAATAACAGCTTAAACATTACAAAACTCAGCTATTACGCTTACACAGAGGTGTGGAATAATTATCTATTATTAAATGCAGGAAGCGCTTTAGGAAGAAATAACGGCCCTTTATTGATTAGTCGTCATAAAATTTATCCTGACGAAGTCAATGATGTTAGAATCGGTATTCCGGGGCGTTATACTACGGCCAATTTACTGCTGAGTATTGCTTACCCGAACGCTCAAAACAAGAAAGAATATTTATTTTCAGATATAGAAGAAGCCATTGCTTCAAATGAAATTGATGCCGGTTTAATTATTCACGAAACGCGTTTTACTTACGAAGCCGACGGGTTTAAAAAGATTATTGATTTAGGGGAATTTTGGGAGAAGCATTCCGGTTTGCCCATTCCTTTAGGCGGTATTGTCGTACAAAGAAATTTGCCTTTGGAGTTACAACAAAAAATCGACCGACTTTTACGCAAAAGTATAGAATATGCTTATCAGAACCCCAAAGAATCTTTGCCTTACATACGACAAAACGCTCAAGCGATGCAAGATACTGTAATGCAAAAGCATATTAATTTATATGTTAATGATTTTTCTTTAGACTTAGGAAAAGAGGGGCAAGAGGCGATTTGTTCTTTATACGAAAAAGCCTATGAAAAGAACTTAATTTCTAAAGTTCCTGATAGAATTTTTCTTCCAAAGTAAAGGGAATAAAACTCTGTAAATCTGTAATAAATCGGGGGTACGACTTGCTAATGGCTTTTATGCTGTCTATATGGATATTTTGTCCGCTTAAAAGAGCTAAGCATACAGCGCTCATTACCATTCTATGGTCATTATAACTTTTTAAAGAAGCCGACTTCATTTGAGCTGAGCCTTTAATCACAAAAGCATTGTCTTTTCGTGTAATCTCAACTCCTACCGCTGTTAATTGTTCTTCTATGGCGGTAGCTCTATCGCTTTCCTTATTCGCTAAACGATTAATCCCTTTTATCTTGCTTTCGCCCTCGCAGAAGCACGCTAACACAGCTAAAGGCGGAAATAAATCAGGGCAATGGGTCGCATCAAAATCAAAGGCTTTTAACTGATGATGCTTAACTTCTACCGAATTAAGAGAGGTCTTGATTTGTAATTGAGCTCCCACTTGCTGAAGCACTTCTAAAATAGAGCGGTCTGCCTGTTTTGACTGTGGATTTAAACCTAATAATGCTATATGTCCTCTGACGGCAGCTATCACCATAAAGAAAGCGGCTGCACTCCAATCCCCTTCTATATTCACACTAAGATTAGGATAATTATCAGGGGGAGTGATGTAAAACCTTTCATAATTTTGATGTTGAATATCGACCTTAATATCTTTTAACATTTGCATCGTTAAATCGACATAGGTTTGACTGACCAAGTGTTTAACTCGCAGTTCACTTGGCTTATTCAAACTGCCTAAAGCCATTAAAATACCACTGACCAATTGAGAACTTTTGCGCCCATCCAATAAATAAGATTGAGGTTTTAAACGTCCTTTTATTTGCCAAACAAAATCCTCAGTATCGTATGTGGCTGACAAGCCTAAAGTACTCAAGTTCTTTTGAATATCAGACACATCTCTATATCTTAAACTTCCTTCTACTTTCACGCTAAATTCCGGCAAATAACAACTTAAAATAGGTATCATCATTCTTAATGCCAAGCCGGACTCTCCTACCGAAAACAATTTAGGAATAGACGTGGAATGAGTAGGAATAAGATGTAAAGAAGTGTCGTTTTCTTCCACTTTAAAGCCCATCGTTTCTACTATATTTCTTACAGCCCAACTGTCATCGCACCACGAAAAATGATGAATATACGCTTCTTTTTGACTTATTAAAGCCAGTGCCAAAGCTCTTTGCAACATACTTTTAGATGCCGGCATACGACAACTTCCTTTAAAAAAAGAAGAGGACTTTTGTAGCTGAATAGAAATCACTTGCGCTGTTGTTTTATGTTGAAAATTCAAGATATATATGGGTTTCAATTTTAGACAGAACTAAATGCTCTGACCAACTCAATCGCTAAGACTTGCAACTGTATTTTTACATTGGCATTACGCGAAATATGATTGATGCTATCGGTAAAAATATGGTATATTCTATCAATATTATTAGGCGTGATAAATCTTGAAAATTTAGAAGCAAAATTGAACTCTTCCTCTATTAAAACCACGTGTTGATTTCCATTTTGATTCATCATAAAATTATCACGGATATATCGCAGGGCATACTTTAAAAAGGACAAAGTATCGTTTTTATCGTATTTTACAATTTCCTCGTTCAAATCAATCAATTCCAACATTTTGTTAGAATAACTTAATCGCATATATTGAATAAACCAATCTAAATATCTTTTTTGTTCCTCACTTTGCTCGAGCGCCTCTACTGCCAAAGGAAATCTGCCTTTAGCATAATGCGCCGCAAAACGAATCAAATCTTCTCCACAATTATATTGTTCTTGCAAACCCTTTATCATATCTTCATTTTGAATAGGCGGAACATAAACCGTCTGCAAACGAGACAGAATAGTAGGTAAAATGAAATCTGTATTTTCAACAATTAAGATTAATACCGTTTTCTCCCCCGGTTCTTCCAATGTTTTCAAAAGGGTATTCGCTGTAATGGTGTTCATTTTTTCAGCCAACCAAACCATCACAACTCGATATTCAGCTTCCGAAGGTTTAAAATTCAAAAATTTGATAATTTCATTACCTTCATCAACGTGAATCATCGTTTGTTTAGTACCACTTTCGATGTGTGCTGTCCACTTCTGATGTGTAAAATAAGGGGTTTCTAAATGAATACTTCGCCAATAGTCTATAAAATCGCTACTAACAACGTGCTTGTCGGTGCTTTTTCGCTTTATAACCGGATAAGAATAATGAATGTCAGGATGTGTTAGCTTTTGTGCTTTACGACAATTATCACAATGCCCACAGGCGTCTCCCTCTTGCTTATTGGAGCAGATAATATATTGCGCAAAAGCGTGAGCCAAAGCTTTTTTTCCAACACCCTCTTGTCCAAACAGCATAATGGCATGACTCAAGCGGTTGCTTTGAACCATTTTTACCAACTGTTGTTTTACCGTATCTTGACCTATTATTTCTGAAAAAAGCATATCGAATATTATTTAATTAATCCTTCTATCAACTGCCCTGTTGAGACATTGGGTTGTGCAATATTTAGTAAAAAAGAAAGAGACGGAGCGATGTCACAGATAGACACTTTATCTGAACGCTCTTGTCGTTTTATCCTCCAACCATACCATATCAAAGGAATATGGGTATCGTAAACGTAAGGAGAATTGCTCAAACAAGTATAGGGGGAATCTTCCACCCAACCCGGTTTCAGATTAAGCATTACATCGCCGGAACGCTTCTGATTGTAAGAGTTTTGCATTTGCTTAAAAATACCGGTTTTAAATTCTGTTGCTGATAAAATATAAGCCGGTACCGCATTAGCAATAGCATCAAATTGTATCATAAAATCAACGACTTTCTGTTGTACCTCTCGAAGTTGAAGTTTTGAATCTTCTATTAATGTTTTGTTTAAATAGATTTGTTGATTATAATACATTTTAACCCAATCTCCCTTACCAAAAGTAGCGTTCAAATAACTCTTTAATAAAGCAATAGAATACTGTGATTTAAAAATACCCGTAGGGATTTTCTTTTCCTGTAAAAATGAATGTGAAAAATTACTGCCTTGATTAGAAGTTAAAATCAACAATACATTTTCTTTACCTATTTCTGAATTAAGAAACTCAATAAAATGGGCTAATTCACGGTCAAACTTGATGTAAGTATCTTTTATTTCTTCAGAAAAAACACCAAAAGAGCGATTGATATTCTTGAAAGGCGTAAAATTCAACATCAAAAAATCACAAATATTATCTTTCCCCAACTCTTCTTTTACAATGGCTTCTATGGCAAAATCTTTCGTGAAATTATTTCCAAAAGGCGTTTTATTGATAAAAGAATAATCAGGATATTTCTCATTAATGCGACTTAAATCGGCAATATTATAAGGAAAGTGATTAAGATTATCGCCCAGCCCTGTTTCATAAAAACAAGTATCTCTTCGGGCAGGTGTACAATTGCTGTTACTTTCTTTTAGCCATTCTTTCTGGAGATAGGAATCCGCCAATTTCTTTTTATTAAATTTCTTAACCCAATTAGGCAGCGCTTCTGAATAATAAGAAGAACTCGTCCATTTAGCTTCTTCCTCATTAAACCAGTAAGCGGTATTAGCGGAATGTCCGCCTGACAATACCGAAGCATTAGGCGTTAAGGCGATACTTATTATTTTAGACTCGGGATAAACCAACTTAAATTCATCGCTAAAAGTAGTGCCTATCAGTTGTTTGGGGCTATACGCTAATTGTATATCTGAAACCCCTAATAAACGCGCCTTTGAGTCCTTAACACTACCTACCTCTGTATGATTTAGGTTTTCGTACCATTTGTTTCCAACAATGCCGTGTTGCGAAGGATTGGCTCCTGTATAAATACTCGCATAACCGGGGTCAGACTGGGTAAACATATAATTAATATGCGTATTTTGAAAAGAAGCGCCTTGTGTTACTAAAGCTTTAAAGCCACCATCTCCAAAGCAATTCCAAAAGCGTTCTAAATAGTCATAGCGCATTTCTTCTATCACAATACTGACTACCAAACGTGGTTTTTCCGGTGGAATAACTCGTGTTTGTCCTTTCGCTAAAGGGCTTAAAAACAGAAATAAAATAAGTAATTTGCTTAATCTCAACATTCTTCTTTTGTCTTCTTAATCGCTCAATAAAGAACGGTTTAATAAAAAATAAATCTCTTTAGTAACGGAATTATAATACCTTTTATTTCGGAAACTCACTACCCAACGTATGCCTTCAATAGCATTACTAATAAAAATTTCATCAAAATTAAGAATTTCGTTTGGACTAAAGCCTGTTACTTCTTGAATTTTATAATTATTTTTTTTCAGTAAGTCCATAATATGTCGCCTCATAACGCCTGCCACACAGCCCGAACGCACTTCCGGAGTAAAAACAGTATGACCTCTAAGCCCAAATATATTGGCATTACTTGCTTCTATTATTTTATCGTCCGTATTGATGAGGAAACAATTATGAAACCCCATTTTTTGCTTAAAAATAGAGGCTTGAACCGATATAAAGGTATTCAAAGATTTAAAAGAATAATCCTCCCCTGTGTGTTTCTTAAATCGTTCAAACATACCTAATTTTAACCCCTCTTCATTCCAAGCGTACTCTCTTACAGCCAAAGGTTGGCAGGTAATTAAGTAATCGGCTTCGGAAGTTTCAGGGGTATATAAACCTGCTCCCCTCCTAAACACCTGTAAACGAATACGAACAGCCTTAAAAAACCGATTGGCATTAACCAAACGGACAATATCTTTATGTAGAAATTCAGGATAAGACAAAAAAGCAGCCTGCATTTGATACATTTGAACGCCTTTTCTTAAGCGGTCTATGTGATAATCAAACAACTGAACCTTATTATTGGCAAAGTGCATACTTTCAAACAAACCATCTCCCATACTAAAAGCCCTATTTCTGAAATCAATAGGCAGGTCTTCTTCTTTATACAGTTTACCGTTATAGAATGCAAATACAGACTTCATTTTGATTTAATTTAAAGGTTTTTTTTCAACTATTTCTCGGCAATACGACAAAATACTTTCGTTTTTTGTAATTTTTATGGTCTGTAAACCGACCTTCTGCCCTGCTTCTATATCCGAAATATTATCCCCTATAAAATAAGACGATTCAGCATCAATATGAAAACGTGCTATGGCTTTTTCTATATTGCCTGAATTGGGTTTTCTACAAATGCAATTTTCTATGCTATTGTGATGAGGGCAGTAATATACTTCGGTAATTTCAATCTCTTTTTTAGCTAATTCTTTTTTCATATAAAGATGAAGCGCATCCACCTCTTTGGTGGAATAAATCCCTTTGGCTATACCGCCTTGATTGGTAATAACAATCAGTAAAAAATCGGCATCCTGCAACAGCTTTAAAGCTTCTTGTAGGTCAGGGTTAAAATGAAATTGTTCAATTTGATAGGTATAATATAAATCTCCATTGTTAATTACCCCATCGCGGTCTAAAAATACGGCTTTATTGAGTTGTTTTGTTGTCATTGCAAGTTAGTTTTTTGGTGGAATTTCAATTTCTAATCCGTCATAAGCCAAGTGAACATGAGGAGGCAAAGTACTTTCTCTAAATTGATGCAAGCCCATATCGTGGCTAATATGTGTTAAATAAGCCTGTTTAGCTCCGCATTCTTCAATAACACTTAAAGCTTCTTCTAATGTAAAATGAGAAAGATGTTTTTCTAAGCGTAAGGCGTTTATTATCAAAACGTCTAACCCTTTTAATTTTTCTATTTCTTGTTTTTCAATGCGATTCATATCCGTTAAATACGCCCAATTGCCTATTCTAAAACCTAAGACCGGCAACCGATGATGATAACCTCGTATAGGCGTAATGTCAAGCTGCTGAATAGAAAACATCTGTGTATCAATTTCTATCGGCTTTATTTTAGGGACTCCCGGATAGGGATTAGGCGCAAAAGCATATGCAAACTCCTGTTTGATAGAATCCATAACATAGGCTTCTCCATAAATAGGCATATCGCTTTTTTGCAGGTAATTAAAAGCCCTCACATCGTCTAAACCTCCGGTATGGTCTTTATGATGATGAGTGAATAAAATACCATCTAATTGAGTAATTTTAGCACGCAAAACTTGTTGCCGAAAGTCGGGACCACTATCTATTATTAAGCTTAGATTATGGTCATGAATCCATATAGAAGAGCGCAAACGTTGGTCTTTGGAGTCGTTTGATTTACAAACCGAACAAGTACAGCCAATAATGGGAACACCTTGTGAAGTTCCTGTACCTAAGAATGTTACTTTCATACGTTTTGCTTTTTATAAATGTTAGTTTCTATAATTGAAATATAATATTAAAAAGGATAACCTATACCAAAATTAAACATCGTGTTTTTAGAGCTAATAGGATTGTAATCAGAATGATTGATAATCCAACGCTGTCCGTCTTTTTCTTTAGGGTCTCTCAACTTAATACCATAATCTATACGCACAATAAAGAATGAAAAGTCGAAACGCAAGCCCAATCCACTTCCTACAGCCAGTTGTTTATAAAACCGATTGAATTTGAAAATAGCTTTTGGTCGGCTGTCTTTCTTATTCAAAGACCAAATATTGCCTATATCAACAAAAAAGGCGCCTTCCATTAACCAGAACAGCTTAAAACGGTATTCAAAATTAGCTTCCAATTTTAAATTACCTACTTCGTCATAGTATTTACGGTCTTTGTTATAATAGCCACCGGGTCCTAAACTTCGGATAGCCCAAGCTCGCATTCCAACAGCTCCTCCCGAGTAAAATTGTTTTACATAAGGCACACTTACAGCATTATCATAAGGCTGAACAATACCAAAATAAGAGCGATATACTAAACGATTTCTTTTATTCAAATATTGATGATAACGCAAATCTATTTCAGCACGCCAATATTGAGCATACTCGTTGTTTAAAACGTAATAGGTAAATTCTTTAGATTTCTCTTTCTCAAAGAGTTGGTATGCACTCAAAAGGCTACCGGCTAATTCCAGTTTTAAGATGCCCGAAAAAGTGTTTCTATTACGCCTTTTGTTTCCTCTGTTATAGAATAAATTATAATTTAAAGCCGATATAAAATAATTCTGGAAAGCCCTTTCTAAGTAAGTTCCCTTAATGCTTTCGGCATATTCTTTTGACAAACTGTATGTTTTTACAGAACTTAAATCCATCAATTTAAATTGATGCCTAAATGCTCTTTTTGATTTCCAAAAATAACCAAATCCTAAACCCCAAACGGACATTTTATAAGCGCGCTTGTCTTTATAAACCAATCGAGCATCAAACCTTGTTTTGGGTTTATTACGCCTAAATGTAGTATTGAAAATAGGAGGAATTAAGAACTTAGGAATATCAACACTCGTGTTAATACCCAGTTCTAAGTTGTTGAACTTCAAATCTTCGGAATTATTGTCTTTTTCAAGAGAGTTTTGCGATTCAAATTTACCAAATATGGAAAAGTTAAACAGTTCTGCACGCTTAAACAAGCTCCTGTTACTGTAAGTTAATCGACCTCCAATCCCTAAATCTCCGGAAGAATTTGTTAATTCAATCTCTGGAGAATAACTTCTTCTTTTAAAAGGGGTTAGCTGAATACCAACATTAATCAAAGAATCGCTTTGGGGATCTATATCGTATTTTAAATTAATCAGCTGATATTGATTTAGATAAGACAGTCTGTTGAAAGTCAATTGCGATAGGTCTTCCGAGTATAAATGTCCTTTATTCAAAAAGCAAGCATTCATCAGTACATTGGATTTTACGAAGTTCTTTTTTCGAGTGAAAAAAGTAAAACTATCCACTTTTTCTCCTGTAAACTCCTGATAATAGGCTTCTTTTCTTTTCAAATACAATTGAGGGCTAAAATCATTGAAGAAATTAATTTGATTGATGTAGTATTTTTTATGTTTTACACTGTCTTTAAAATTCTGAATAACAGTTGTTAATTGCGCTTTGTAATTCGATTGTAAGGTATCTACTTCGTAATAAATAAACTCTTTTGAAAATAAAAAATACCCGTTGTTTTTCAATAGATGAGTAATTCTCAAGCGCTCTTGCTGTAATACATCCACATCAAGCAAAGCGCCTTTTTTTAGTAAGGATAAGGAATCATTTTGCAAGATAAGACGTTTAATTTCATCATCATCAATTTTATAATTGATAGATTCTAAAGTAACAGGCTGACCTGCTTTTATTTTGTAATAGACTTTGGCTTTATTCCTTTTACGCCCCAATATGGCTATAGAATCCGTTACCTGCGCCTGATAATACCCTCTGTTATTCATATATTTCTCAATTTGCTTCAAAGAGAAACTATTTTTTAAAGAATCTAAAATAACAGGAGGCTCTCCTACGATATCGCCCAGTTCATAAATCAAAAACCAGTCTTTCAAACGGTTATATTTCCCTTTCTTTTCGTGAGAGAAATTATAAAACCATAAATGAAAATTGAAAATTAATGCCGTCTTGGTGTTTTCTTTTTGCTTAAGATACCTGTAGATAGGTTGAACATCTAAAGAATTGGTATCTATTTGAATAATATTTCTTTTTAACAACTGTTTTCCGGGAGGAACAAATTTAGCCATATTACAAGATGATACGAGAAAAAGCACTACCAAAATAGCGATATACAACCAATACCAAGGCCTGTTTTTTATCATCTTGTTTGTATTCCTTTTTTTATGGATTGAAAAATGCAAAGATAATGGTTTTCATATATAATTCAGAATATAAACTTGAAATCCAATTCTAATTACCGGAAAGCCCTTATGCTACCAACCGAAGCTCTAAAACGTCATCCGAACTCAGTTAATCATTCATTATTTTTTCATAGACCTTTTGCCCTTTATAAAAGCCAAACAGTTCTACATATTCAACTTTAGGCCATACCGAAGAATTATCCGCTTGAATATAAAGGTGGTCTAATTCACTTTCTTTACCATTTATTTTGAGGTAGATTTTAGCCTTATTGGGCGCCACCTGTTTAAAGCTCAGTTTTCTTTTGTCATAAGCTTTTAATTCCACAGTATAGCTCTTTTTTTCCCCTTCTATTTCCTCTATATCAAAACCATAAGCATACCAACGCTCTATTCTTCTTAAAGGCATTCTTTGTCCTTGCTCGTCATAACGAATCCAAGACACCAACAGCGGTTCTTCTTCATTCAAGTTTCCGGAACGGTCAAAATTCGCCTCATATACAATAGTATTGCCATTGTGATTTCGTTGGATATAAAACATCAAACGATTGGTTTTGGGAGGAATAGGATAATCCCCTTGAGCCAGCAAGTAGTTAGGAAATAAACTACTCAAAATTAAGATATAACTAAAAATTGAAAACGATATTTTCATTTGCTTTTTTTTGAAAAAATGTAATAACAACTATTATACCATTTTTTTATTTGACGTGAATCCACTCTAAAATTATATGATAACAGGTTGATTTCCCAATCAACAAAAATAATTATTGAGAAAAAGGTCGGAAGACGGAAGACGGAAGACGGAAGACGGAAATCAGAAAACCAACACCTAATACCTAATACCTAATACCCAATACCAAAACAAAAATCTAAAGCCATTTTTCTTGACGATACCATTTGAGTGTCTCGTGTAAACCTTCTTCTAATAAATAACGAGGCTGAAAGTTAAAATCTCGTTTTAGGCTACTGCTATCGCATAGCCAATTTCTAGCACTAATTTCGTAATATTTTTCAGTATTCAGAGTAGGCACTTTGCCCCAAACACAAGCTATTTTTTCTACTATCAGAGCGATAATCCATATCAAAGATTTCGGAAAAACAAGACGAATGGTTTTCTTGCCCAATTCTTTTTTCAGCAGTTGATTGAAATATTGAGTAGTATAATGCTGCATATCGCTTACAAAATAAGATTGATTAACGATAGGCGATTGCAAAGCATCATATATCAAACAGCTAAGGTCTTCTACGTGAATAAAAGAAATAGCCTGCTGACTTGATGAAATGTAAAACTCTAAGCCCGCTTTGATGCTCTTGTAAACTTGATAATAATCCTGTTCTGCGGCTCCATAAACACCTGTCGGGCGCATTATCAAATAATTTAAGCTTGATTCGTTTTTAAGAAATTGTTCTGATAAATACTTGCTCTTTCCGTAAGCTGAAACAGGTTGAGGTTTTTGGTCTTCGCGAAGAGGTTGCATCGTTTTTTCATCGCCGGAGCCAAAAGAAGCTAAACTACTTATATAAAGAAACTTTCCCTTAAGAACTTGTGTTTTTTCTATAGCTCTAACCAAATATTGAGTATATTGATAGTTAATGGTATGAAACAGCTGTTTTTTACAAGTTTTGGTAATGCCTGCACAGTGAATAATATGTTCAAAAACAATATTTTCACGACTAAACCATTGTACCAATTCCGTTTCATTAGAAAGGTTAAGATAAACCAAATGAACTTGATTTTGGGGTAGAACATCTATAGGGCTACTAGAACGTACACCTGCATATACGATATAACCCTTTTCAACAAATAGCTTTACTAAATGCCGACCGATAAAGCCTGTTGCTCCTGTTATTAAGATATTTTTTTCCAATTTTAGCTGTATTAATATGAACTATTTATTTTTCCAAACGAAGCAATTCTACATTGTAAATAATAATAGAACGTGCCGGTATTTTGTTTAAATCGCCTAACAAACCATGAGCCTGATAAGGTTGCATAATGAAACGATATTTTTCGTGTTCTCGCATCATCAAAATACCTTCTTCTAAGCCTGATTCTACACCTCCATGTCCTACTTCAAATTGTTTTGTCCCCAAAGAATCAGAATCGTAAATGGTTTTGCCATTCAACAAAGATACCGAAAATTTTATTTCAACCCAATCTCCTTGTTGTACCTGCTGTCCTTGAGTTTCTTTTAAGCAAGCATACCATAAACCGGTTTTGCTCATCTGCATTTTCCAACCTCTACGCTGACAATAAGAACGAATTTCTTCTTCATCTTTCTTGACTAAATAGCGATTGACTTTCCGCAAAGGCTCTTCATAGGCTTTCATTTGTCGGGCTGTCAAATGCTTTCTTTTAGGCTCATCACAAGATGATAACAAGCTCATTTGAACCAAGACCAAACTTAGCAAAAATATTTTAAAAACGACTTTCATATTGTTCCATTATTTGGATTAATTCTTTTTCTACCTCTTGCATATTTCTGTGTTCTAAACGACCTCCGGCAGCATTTTTATGCCCTCCTCCGTTAAAATGCTTTTGGGCAATATCATTAATGGCAATATCGCCTTTCGAACGAAAAGAAAATTTAATTTCTTCCTTATGCTCCATCACTAATACAGAAGCTGTAACTTGTCCTATGGCAAGCGGTAAGTTAACAAAACCTTCGGTATCGCCTTTTACATAAGCGTATTCATTCAATTCTTCTTTCCTTAAACTTAACACCGCTACTTTCCCATTGGCAACCAATTGCATTTTATCTTTTAACAAATAGCCCATTAAACGCATACGCTGTTCACTATAATTATTAAATACCTTATTATAAATGTAAGCCGTGTCAATATTCATTTTCAATAGTTTTGCCACTACATCAAAAGTATCTTCTTGAACATTATGCATAAAATTGCCTGTATCGGTCATTATCCCTAAATAAATACAAGAAGCTATTGTTAAGTTATTTAAATCAGGATGAAAAGTACTTATAAAGTTATATACCAATTCCGAAGTAGAACACACCTTAATATCCGAAATCATATAATCCACAGGATAAGAGGGGTTAGGATGATGATCTATCATCAGTTTTTTGGCTGTGCTTTTAGCAATAAAAGGTTCTAAAATGCCGGAACGATTAGCTGCGTTATGGTCACAAATAATAATTAAATCGGCTTCGGAAATAAAGGCTTCTGCTTGTTGAATATCATTTTCAGCATTAACAATGCGGTCAGCACCTTCCACAAAACACAAAAAAGGAGGAAAATCAGAGGGCGATATCACCTGCACTTGATGTTGTGCTTTAAAATAATGATATAAAGCCAAAGTTGAGCCAATAGCATCTCCATCAGGGTTAATATGTGGAATTAAAGCTATTTTTTGCTTCTTGGCATTAAATGTGTTAAAATAATTAATAATCTCTTTATTAGGATATTTCATTGTAAATTCTTTGTTCTGTTGTTTTGTCTTTTAATTTGGTGCGTTTGCTATTGCTTACACTATTTGAACAAGAGGTTTATCACTCCTTTCTTCCAATTGCCCTATTTTTACGAACAATTGTTGGTGTTGTTCCATTAAACGAATCACTTTCTCCTCTTCAGCGCTATTAACCGCAACAAGCAAACCGCCACTCGTTTGAGGGTCACAAAGTATCTTTTTCTGATAATCACTCAATGGACTAACAAACTCTTGATAGGCTTTATGGTTTCTAAAAGTCCCTCCGGGAATCGTGTCCTGCTTGATGTAATGGTCTAAATTCTGAATAAGAGGCAAATCCGAAAAATGAATTGTAGCAGCCACATTGCTGGCTTGACACAATTCTACTAAATGCCCTAACAAACCAAAACCGGTTACATCCGTCATCGTACTAACATATTCTGATTCAGACAAGACTGCTCCAATTTGGTTTAATTCGCACATTACATCTATTAAAACACGCCTGTCTTCTGCGGTTAATTTCATTTGTTTTTCAGCAGTAGAAAGAACTCCCGTTCCTATCGGTTTGGTTAAAAATAAACTATCGTTAATGCTTGCGCCACTATTACGTTTTATTTTCTCGGTGGCTATTTGTCCGGTTACCGCTAAACCAAAAACAGGGTCAGAAATATTGATACTATGTCCTCCTGAAAGGGCTATTCCGGCTTGATTACAAACCTTTCGAGCCCCCTCTATAACTTGCTGAGCCATTTCTAAAGGCAGCTTATCAGTAGGCCAAGCTAGAATAGCCGTAGCCATAATGGGTTGCCCTCCCATAGCATAAATATCGCTTAAAGCATTAACAGAGGCTATCTTCCCAAACACAAATGGGTCATCAACAATAGGTGTAAAAAAATCGGTGGTAGAAATAATTGCTTTGCCATCGCCGAGGTCAAAAACAGCCGCATCATCATTATCTTCATTGCCAACCAAAAGTTGGGACTGAGGCTGATATTTCACATCCGATTTTAGAATTTTTTTAAGGTCGTTTGGCGATATCTTACACGCTCAACCTGCTCCCGGACTAAAAGAAGTTAAACGGCAAATAGAATTATTTATATCGTCTTTCATTTCTATTGTTTTTTGTAAGTATTTTATAGCTTCTTAATTAAAATATCTTAAAAATGCTCTATAATTTTTTGTGCAATATGCTCTATATTATCCTCTTCAAAAGATAAATCTACAACACTTTTCAAGTCTCTTTTTTCTAAACCATAAGCATAGGCTTTATCGTAAAAGCGCAAAGCAAGGCGCACGGATTTTTCCTTATCTCCTAATCGTAAAGCCTCTATAGCTTGTTGGGTTTCTAAAGGTCCTAAACGTTTCTTTATCTTTTCTAAAAATGCAATCAGAAGATCTACATCCGCATAAGTATATTCTTCTACCAAACGTTTGACACGTACTTCTGTTGGCAAAAGTACCCTAACAACAGGAGCCTCTCGCATTTGTGAAAAGAACGCTTTCGGAATAAAATTCTTGCCAATGGATTGGCTTTCGTCTTCTACCCAAATGGTTTTGCTGATGTCTAAAGAAGATAAAGCTTGGTATAAATAATTTTCGAACTGCTCGGTAGAATTTTGTTCTTGCTGTCCTATAGAGCCAAAAGCAGAACCTTTGTGATGCGCTAAACCTTCCAAATCGATGACCTGCTGACCTTTTGCGCTCATTTGTTTCAGAATATCTGTTTTACCGCTACCGGTATAACCACTTAATACGCGCAATGTATATTGCTTTTCAAACTGCTCCAAAACATAATGCCTATAAACCTTATAACCACCTTCCAAAACAAAAGTTTTCAAGCCTACTTGAGAAAATAACCAAGCCATACTCTGACTGCGCATACCTCCTCGCCAACAATGCACTAAAACAGTATTGTCCTTAGCTATTTTGAGGGCTTGTTGAGCCACAATATGCATTCGTTTCCCAATAAATTTAAGTCCTAAAAGCACCGCTTTTTGTTGGTTCTTTTGCTTATAAGTCGTTCCTACTTTCGCCCTTTCTTCATCAGAAAACAAAGGTATATTGATAGCTCCCGGAATATGTGCTTGTGCGTATTCCGAGGGCGAACGAACATCTATAATAGGATAGTGTTCAGACTGTTTTAAGAATGCTTGTACGTCTAACTTTTCCAATCGTATTTTTTTTGCAAAGATAATTTTTTAACCGGCATTATGCAATAGCAAATAATGATGTTTCAGGGCAAACTCACACTTTGTATTTTAAAAAGACCCTACAGTAGTAATTCTTTTATAATTAACATGTTAAACCATATTAAAGAGAAGACCTCAAAGGTCTTTGAGACCTTTGAGGTCTGATTCTTCAATAATTAAATGTTTTAAAACAAGAGACTTACCTGTTTAAACGTAAAAATATAAATTTACCTTAACTGATGTTTGTCGAAAGCTAAATATATAAAGATGAATTTTCCGAACAGAAATAATCTAATAAATTAATTTACAACAATATAAAAAGAAAAACTTATTAAAAACCAAAGGCATTTTGAATATATAAGCTAAGATTCTTGGTATTTAGCCATTATATTCATCATTATACATTTCAAGGATCAAAAAATAAATTTTGCGATGCACATCAAGGAGAATCGAATTATTATTTCTATATTTGTTAATCTTAAAAACAAGGAGCCTTTTCAAAGCCTTCTTTTGACAAATAAAAAACGATTATGCAACGTTACATTCTTATTCTCTTTTTGATAATATCATCTTTTAATTTAAATGCTCAAACATATTCTACACAAAAGAAATCAGCTATTAAGCAGTACGAAAGAGCCAACGAGTATTTTATGAACAGGGCTTTTAATCCGGCTTTGGAACATCTTGATGAAGCCTTAAAAAAAGACCCTTATTTTATAGAAGCGTATTTGTTTAAGGCTGAGATTTATAATTATCAAAATAGAATGCGAGATGAAATAGAAATGTACAAAAAGGTACTGCAAATCAACAAAGACTATGATTTGCGTGTTCAGTATCGTTTAAGTATGGCTTATTTCAGTATTGCAAAATATAAAGAAGCGTATGAGAGCATTCAAGAAGCTCAAAAGGAAAAATGTAGTTCTAAAGATTTAAAAGAAGCTATTGAAGAACAATATTTAGCTTGCAAGGACGCTTATCGTTTATTTTCTAATCCTGTGCCTTTTGAACCTAAAAATTTAGGCAAAGGGGTCAATACGCAATACGATGATTATTGGCCTATGCTTTCGGTGGACGGACGTCGCTTATACACCACCAAAAAATTACCTAAAAATCCCAATTACCCTGTTTCTAACCAAAATATTAATGAAGATTTTTTTATTAATGTTTTAGATGATAACGGACAATGGAGCCGACCTTATTCTTTCGGAAAGCCCTTGAATACGATTTATAACGAAGGTGCTCCTTCTATTTCTGCAGATGGGCAGACCTTTGTTTTTACAGCCTGTAACCGACCGGACGGCTACGGCAGATGTGACATCTATATTTCTCATAAAGAAGGGGAGAGTTGGTCACAGCCGGTTAATATAGGTCGCCCTATCAACACCCCTTATTTAGAACGTCAGCCCTCTCTTTCTGCCGATGGTAAAACGCTTTATTTTGCCAGTAATCGTAAAGGAACCAGAGGAAAAGAAGATATTTGGGTATCGCATTTAGTAAATGGCGTTTGGACGGAACCACTAAATATGGGAGATTCTATCAATAGTGACGGAGTTGATTTCTCGCCTTTTATTCATCCTGATGGTCAAAGTTTTTATTTTATTTCCAATGGACACTTGGGTTTAGGAGGACTTGATATTTTTAAATCAGACAGAATCAATGATACCTTATGGACTCGCCCCGTTAATTTAGGATACCCTATTAATAACATTTACGATCAGCATAGCTTGTTTGTTTCTGCTGACGGAATGACCGCCTTATTATCCTCCAATCACGAAAGCCAAGGGAAAGATTTAGATATTTATTCTTTTCCTTTATATCCTGAAGCTCGCCCTAAATTTGTAGGATATGTACAAGGAATTGTAAGCGATAAAGCAAGCCACCGACCACTTCAAGCTACTTTGGAATTGATTGATTTAGAAAGCGGGAAAACGATTATGATGCCTGAATCTAATTCAAAAGACGGTTCTTATTTGCTTTGCTTACCGGCTAATAAGGATTATATGTTTAATATCAACAAAGATGGTTACCTGCCTTTTTCACAACACTTTGGATTAAAAAACAAAAACAAAGTAGATCCTTTAACGTTGAATATTGAATTAGAAAAAATACAAATTAATACCGCTTTTGTATTAAATAATATTTTCTTTGAGTTAGATGCCTATCAACTCAAGCCTGTTTCTAAGTTAGAATTGAATAAGTTAATTCAGTTTTTGAAAAACAATTCTAATTTAAAAATTGAAATAGGAGGACATACCGATAACCAAGGAAGTTCTGCTTACAACCAAAAACTATCAAGTCAAAGAGCTAGGGCAGTTTATCAATACCTAACAAAACATCAAATAGATGCCGGTCGTTTGACTTATAAAGGCTACGGCGAAAGTCTGCCTATAGAAAGCAATGAGACTAAAAAAGGGAGAGCTAAAAACAGACGAACCACTTTTAAAATTACAGGAATGTAAGAGGCGAGCTATAGGCAAGTTTTATGTAAAAAAGGTCAGAGAAGTTGGAAGACCGAAGACGGAAGACCGAAGACGGAAGACCGAAGACGGAAGACCGAAGACGGAAGCTTACAAACAGTCATTAAAAATTAGGATTTAATAGGTATAGCGTATATTTGGATGTTATCTAATATTCTAAAAAAACAAACTATGTACAAGGAATCATTCAAAGAATTAGTGAAAATAGCATTTGAAAAATCTGAAAAATTAGAAATAAAAAAGACTAATCCTTACTTTATAGGATTCGGTAACCCAAATTCAGAGATATTAATTTTAGGACAAGAAAAAGCCATTAACCAAGATAATTTAAGACAAATAGAAGTTGAATCTATTGAGAATCCAAAACAGTGGAATAAAATAGTAAATGAAAACATAACAGACATTGATTTTAAGTTCTATGAAGATTATTTTTTTAAAAACCCTCTTCACCCTTACAGTGGAAAACCTTCAAAAGGAAACACTTGGAATCATTATCAAAAATTATTAAAATTAATATACCCCGAATTAAATGAAACTATAAATAGTTTTATGTTTAAATCATTTATTTCAGAAATTAATCATCAAGTATCACCTAATAGATTAGGAAATCAAACAGACGAAGAAAGAAAGTCATTTAATAGCAATAAATTTTACAAAGAATTTAAAGTAACAATTTTAGCAATAGGCGACTACTTAAATAAAAATGAGATTGAAGAAAACTATAATGTAAGTTTTTCAGAGGACAAATCAGAACCAAGAAAGAAAATGGTGCTATATAAGAACATTAACGAACAGAGAATTCTTATCAATACAAGACAACTCAGTAATGATGTTTCAAATGATTACTTAATTAAAATTTCAAACTTGATTAAAAATCATTTGGGATAAAAATAAAAAACATCAGATAACATAGTATTTATGTAATAGCGATAAAAGTGCTTAACCGAAAGTTTTTGTATACTTACTAAAGGTAGTGCTTAACCGAAAAATTAGGCAAATTTAGTCGCTACTACTCATACACTAAACCGTTGTGTGTCATTAAAACTAAACTACTATTAAAACTGTGTTTCTTGGATAAAAATCTTAATTTTGTAATTGAATTATAACAAGAAAAACAATGGCAAAAAATACGAAGATAGAAGTTGAGGGCAAAGAAATTACAATCATATTAGACGATAAGCAAGAGTATATCTCTTTGACCGATATGATAAAAGCTAAAGATGGAGATTTTTTTATTTCTGATTGGTTGCGTAATAGAAATACTGTTGAGCATCTTGGAATATGGGAGTCTGTTTACAATCCAAATTTTAATTATGGCGAATTTGCCATAATTAAAAGTCAAGCGGGTTTGAATAGTTATAAACTTAGTGTTAAAGAATGGGTTGAAAAGACAAATGCTATAGGTTTAAAAGCTAAAGCAGGCAGATATGGTGGAACATATGCTCACTCTGATATTGCATTTGAATTTGGAATGTGGATAAGTCCACAGTTTAAGATTTATTTAATAAAAGAATTTCAACGACTAAAAGAAGAAGAAAACGACCGTTTAAAATTAGAATGGAATGTACAAAGAACACTGACAAAGGTTAATTATAAAATTCATACAGATGCTATTAAAGAAAATCTGATACCCAAAGAAATAAGCAAACAACAAAAAAGTTTAGTATATGCAAATGAAGCTGATTTATTAAACGTTGCACTTTTTGGAAAAACAGCAAAAGATTGGAAAGAAGAAAACCCTAATAAAACAGGAAATATAAGAGATTTTGCAACATTAGAGCAATTAGTAGTTTTAAGTAATATGGAAAGTATAAATGCTTTACTGATAAGACAAGGATTGCCTCAAAATGAAAGATTATTACAATTAAACAAAGTGGCTATTACTCAAATGAAATCATTACTTTCAAATAGTTCTATGAAGAAATTGAAATAAAATATAACGAACCGCTAACATAGTGTATATGAAATAGCTATAAATTAATAACCTGAAACTTCTTAACAATAAATCCTCCAACCTTGTTTAGTGTGCATTTTTTTGTAATTTAGCAAACCAAACAAGGTTGGGCTAAGTGTTGTGTGAGATGAAAGTATAAGGCTTTTTGTTCCGCTACTTCACATACACTTATCCCGTTGGGTGCTATTAAGGGCGGGACACTATCTACTAACTAACAAAAGTTTTTTTTGTAAATATAAATATTTGCAATATCAATTATGTATCTTTGCATTCAGTCAAACAAGAATCTATAATGAATAAAAACTTAAACAAACAAAAATACTATCGCTCGTTTGAAGAGGTTTTGTCTGTAATACAGAAATCAAAGCAAAAGGTATTTACACAGATAAATGCTTCTTTAATAGAGTTATATTGGAATATTGGTAAGTATATTTCTGAAAAAGTTCAAAATAGTGAGTGGGGAAAAGGTGTAGTTGTTGAATTAGCTCATTATATTAAAAGACAAGAACCTGAAATAAAAGGCTTTTCAAAATAGCGCCTTATAAAAACTCTCCACAATGTGGCGAGTTTTTCTTTAATTTAAACACTTTATGAGATACTACTATTTTTTTATTCAATCGGTATACAAAAATCAACAATAGCTTTTCTTTAAGGGGGGTCATTAAAATTATTATAATAAACCTAAAAAGTTATCTATCTGCTTTTTACACACATTTTTATTCATCCTAACAAATAGTCCTATCCACAATTTTTCAAATTCGTTTAATCTGGTTTCAAAACTTCCAACAATAAATTTCCAGCTTTTATTGTGGTTCGTCCGATTTCTCCATTTGTTTCCACATCCTTGTCTAGCAAAATCGAAGCACCGACCCTTACCTTGCTAGTTTCTAAAACTTTAAAGCTATCATGATAAATCGTTATCATTTTTGTTAATTTCAATTTTCACATCCATTTTTAAGATTATTAATGATGAAAATTAATAAAAAAAGCCCCCGAAGACTTTTAACATCTTCGGGGGCTATTTTATTTCTATTCAGAATAGGGTTCTAAAGGCTTACTTGATTAAGTTTACTTTCTTAATAGCTACACCTTTAGTTGTATTGATTCTGATTAAGTATAAACCATTAGCTTGAGATGATAAGTCAATATTTGAATTGCCATTTCCTTTAGCTATTTGTTTTACAACTTGACCGGAAGTATTAATCACTTCTACACTTATCCATTCGTCCTTATCTAAATCGCTCTTGATATTTACAATACCCTTAGTTGGATTAGGATAAACTTCAAATGAAGAAGTAGAATTTAAAGCAACACTTCCTTTTATGCTAACCTCCCATTCTTTAACGGTTCCGTCTTCTGCTGTCACAACCAATGTAACAGGGCTTGAAGCATCAATAGAAGTAGATTGAGGGACAACTTCGTTACCTTGATAAGTCACTGTTGCTCCCGCAGAAGCTCTCAACTTAAAGATAATTAAATCCGTCAAATCCGCTTGCGCTGTTACTTCTACCGATATATTAGCTTCTTCAGAGTTAATTACAGTAGTTCCCGATTGAATACCCGGTATCAACTTAAACTCTTCAATTTCAGCAGCATTATTAAGTGCTTTCTGAACATATACTTTCCAAGTTTTAGCTTCACTATTACCGGCTATCACAACGTATTCTATAGGATTAGAAGTTAACCAATTGTGAGGGCTAACACCACTTTCTTGAACCACGCCCTGCACCTTAGCAACAGCTTCATCAGAAAGCGTAAATTCAGGTACTAAGCTTGTCAAATCGGCATCAGAAGGCATCGTTACTGTCACCTTGTGCTCGTCAATATTAATCTCACTGCTTATTTGATTTGGAATAGAAAAAGATAGAATATCATTTTCAGTATTAGGAACAGTACCCACGTACACTTTCCAATTTTTAATGGTAGAAGCATCTTCTGCCATTACCGCATACTTCAAATAAGCATTATTAGACCAATCGTTAGCCGTTGTTCCGGACACTTGCTCTATTCCATTTATAGTAGCTGTAGCGCCTTCTGACAAAGTAAAGTCCGCAACTAAAGCACTTAAATCAGTACCATAAGGCATTAGTACTTTCACTTTCTTATCTTCTGAAAGAATCTGTGTTTCTCCCACTTGATTAGGAATCTGATAAGAAAGAATATTAGCAGAATCGCTTCGGTGTGGTTCATAAGATAGATTTAAAGTGAAATCAGTATTCAAATAATTAGAGTATAAACGCTTGGTTGATATAACCAAGAAGTAGGTTCCTGCACTAATCTCAACATCAGTAAACGAAGTTGAGAAATCACTATAATACGTTGTTTCTGAAACCACGCAATTGGTTGTAGATTGATTAGGACAACCATCTAAAACAAACAAGGAGCCAAAACGTCCGGTGTAATTTGCACCACCGGAAATAGTACCATCTTCAGGAATCGTAAATTCATATACAATGTCTTCTCCTGAAAGGAAATCTGTAGATTGACAAGCCATTGAATATCCATTGTAATCGTTTCCGTAATTAACAGTTGTACCTGATAAATCATTTACAGGAAGCGTTAATACAATAGGGTCTTCACATTGTGCACCTTGAGGCATATCTGCTTGGCTTACCGTAACAGTCCAGTTTTCAGTTTCCTCCTCATTTTCTGACTTAACCACATAAACAACAGGGTTAGTAAAGTCATTTACATTAACTCCGGATTCTTGTGTTACACCCGCAACTTTAGCAGTAGCGCCATACGACAAACTAAAAGTAGCTTTTAAATTAGACAAGTCTGCTAACCAATTAACTTCTATATCAATAGTATGTTCGTCAGCATTGATAACAGCCTCTTGTGTTTGCTCTTCAAAAGCAAAACTTACAATATCTGTTTCATCATTTAAGTCTGAAACTTCTACAGTTACCGTCCAATTTTGGAATGTACTGTCTTCAGCTACCACTTTATAGGTCTTAGGAGTAGTAAAGTCGTTAATGCTTGTTCCACTTTCCTGTTCAAGCTCTCCTACAAAAGCAGTGGCATTTTCTGATAAAGTAAACTCAGGCACCAAAAACTGTATATTAATTCCATTACCTACTCTTAAATAAACAGTATGTTCTTCTGTATTAATAGTAGCTTCTTGCACTTGATTAGGATGAGTAAATGTAATAAAATCAGACTCATTATTAGGTGTTCTTGTATAAGATGCTCTCCAATCAGACTGCTCTGTATCACTACAAACGGCTCTAACATACACATCGTAAGTTGTATTAGCTGTTAAATTAGTAAGGTCGGCACTAGCAACATCACTTATTACCGTTTCCCCTTCGCTTTCAACATCAAAACCACTTTCTCCGTACTTCACTTCCCATTGGGTTTCTGAACCTGTAGGTTCCCAATTCACTTTCAAGCTACTAGCTGTGATATCTTCAAATTCAATACCCTCAGGCATAGAGCAAGTCGCTAGCTCAGTGATAAGCACATCGTCAATAAATAAATCATTATCGGTATTGTTAATGGTTGATTCAAAATAGAAACCTATCTTAACCACTCCGGCATATTCATTCAGAGGAAGCACAACGCGTTCTCCTGTCACTGAAATTTGATTGAAAACATAATCACTACCTTGGTTATCCCATACTCTTAGGGCATTGTTTAACGACCATGTTATTCCATTGTCTGTTGAAACTACCACAACCAACTTATCATCTATACCCTCTCCTTCAGCAGCAGTCGTTGCATTATACTTCGTAAGTGCTAAATCGAATTCTAACTGCTTATCATGGTTAGCGCCTAAGTCAATAGACGGTGTTAAAAGCCAATCGTATTTACCCGAATTATAAACATTCATTCTAGCACAAGTATCACCGGATAAATTCGCAAATTTATGTCCTTGATACCAAGAAGAAGCAGTAGTAGAAGACGCTCCTGTCAATTGAGTATTATCGGTTAATTCACCTTTCTTTTCTTCCCAACAGTGAGGAGGGAACGTATTTGAAAGGAAGTCCTCATCTAACTCAGAAAGTGCAGCACAACCTGTTTTAAAAGTGAAAGGTCCTGCCCAGTCTGATACCTCCGTATTATTTTGACCACAATCTGATCTTACATAGAATTCATATTCAGCATTAGGAGTCAAATTCTGTAAAAGATATTGCGCTTCAGCAACATCATTAATAGAAGGTGTTCCTGTAGGATTAAAACCTTCAAGACCATACTCTATATCCCAATGGCTTACAAATAAACCATCCCATTGCATCTGCACATCAACGCCTGCTATAATAGAACTAACACTCTCCGGAGTAGGACAAGATGAATATGTTGTAAACCTACAAGGATTACTCCAGTTGGTCATTCCGTTACCTCCTGAGGCATCACAATTGGTTCTTACCATTAGTTTGTATCGACTTTCTTCTTGCAAGCCTGATAAATGATAAGTAGTACCTTGCACGTTTTCTATAATATCTTCAGAGATAACGGCATTGGTATTAGACAAAGCTATTAGCTTAATTTCAAAAACGCCATCAGACTGACCATCCCAATGTAAATCAGCACTGTTATTGGTAATATTATCAGCATACACATTGGCTGCTGATAAACATCCCGGCACTGTATTCACTTTCACATTATCAACAAAAAGACTATTGTCTGCATTGCTTGATATTGATTCTGCATAGAAAGCCAATTTAACAACACCGGTATATTCATTCAAATAAAGAATATTGTGCTCACCGGTTCTTGATATTTGATTATAAACAAAGTGACTACCTTGATTATCCCATAATTTCAAAATATTATTAGAAGACCAAGTTGCTCCGTTATCTGTTGAAATAACAACAGCAAACTTATCATCTATACCACTCAAATCAGCTATATTGGTACTACCAAAATCGGTTAATGCTAAATCAAATTCTAATTGCTTATTACCCTCTGTTCCTAAATCAATAGAAGGAGTCACCAACCAATCTTTTCTGTCTGTTCCATACACATTGATATGAGCCGATTGATTAGTTGAATTGCTTACACCGGCAAACACTTTACCTCCCCAAGTAGCATCGGTTTCAATTATATTTGAGTTAACTTGCAAGAAGCCTTTCAATTCAGACCAACAATTAGGAGTTACTTTTTCAAAGGTCTCATCTACAGACGTAAATATACCACATGGAGTTTGGAAATCAACCGCTTCTGACCAATTACCATAGTTGTTAGTACCACAAATACTACGCACATACACCTTATAATCTTTTCCAAAAGCTAGATTATTAGCTACAAAGAACGTGTCTGTTACTGATACATAAGGAAGTGTATCCGGCATAGCTTCCGTAGTGCTAAAAGCCAACTCATACGAAGCTCCCTCTACTTTATCCCAAGTAATCTTAAAAGAAGAAGAGCTTTCTTCAGTAGCTGTAATATTCTGAACCAAAGCACAAGCAGGTAAAGTTTCAAAGAAGAAAGGCTCTGACCACTCGCTATTCTCAGCATCACAGTTTGACTTTAAATAAACATTATAACGGTGTGCCGGCAATAAATTAGAAAGCACTTTTGGTTTATCCGTAAAAGCACTCTCTGTTGCTGTTCCGGTAGGATTAGCCAAATAATCTACTACTTCTATATCATAACTTATGGCACCAATAGCATTCCAGTCTATACTAACACTATTAGCTGTTATATCAGAGAAATTAACCTCTTCTATCTTAGGACAAGGGTCGTTGGTAATGGTCAAATCTAAAGTATCAATTTTAGTCTTTCCACTATATTTCTTTTTATCTATCATAATGATATACTCCCCTTCTTCCAAGTACAATTTCTTTATACCATGCACCTTGGCATAATATGAAGTATTTATATTAGCCTTTATAGGATCATCGTCTAAAACATCGCAACCCTCTGTAACCATTATGGCTGTTTTCTTCGCCTTATGAGGGTCTAACATAATATCGAATAAACCGGCTTGAGTGACATTCAATTTATAAAAAATATCACGTCCTTCATCATATTGATTTAAAAAGGTCTGATTTTCGTTATCGCCTCTTCCTACAGTGGTTTGCCCTGAATCAGAATAAACATAATTTACAAAGTCGGCAGGGAAATTAATTTCAATAGGTAAGTTACAGGCATCACCTACGTTGCTTAAAGTAGTGAAAGCAAAAGGTCCTGCCCATACTGAGGTCTCAGTGTTATTTTGTCCACAATCAGCTCTTAAATAAACCTCGTAATTGGTTCCTGCTTGTAAATTGTTTACCACAGTGGTATTTTCTGCTACATCATTTTGTGTAATCGCAGTCGTATTGATATTGAATCCGGCTGTATCTACTACAACATCCCAATGGGTTGCGAAATAACCATTCCAGCTAATTGTAGCACTGTTTATTAATGGTTGTATTTCTACATCTACAGGCTTAGGACAATTTGCCAAAGTAGTAAATGTAACCGGATCAGACCAATCTGTTGTGTCTGTATTATCGCTATTACAGTCTGCTCTTACCCATAACTTATACTCTGTTTCAGGCAATAAACCTGTTAAAGAATAAGGTTGAGAAGTAATATTTTCAATAGAAACAGAAGTAGGTTCATCTTCGCTTGATACAGCATATTTGATATCCCAATTCTGAGCGGAAATATCTCTCCACTTTATTTCTGCACTAGTGTTACTAAAGCTAACCACTTCTACATTTTTAGGAAGAGGACAAGTTACCTTTTCTATGGTTAAATCAAAATTAGGAATATCATCAGGATTTGGAGCGTAGCAATCTATCATAATAAAATAAACGCCGGCTTCTAAGTATTTCTCAGAAATAACTCTAACAGATTTGTCTGTTCCTTTTACTTTAGCAACACCATTGCCAACACCCGGACAACCATTAAATATTCCGATACCTGTATATTTAGTGTTTTTAGGATTAAATCTAAAACTATAAATACCGGCTTCTTGTACATCTAACTGATAGAAAATATCAGGTCCATTATCATAATTTTGCAAATAGGTGTTTCTTACATCATCACCTCTTCCAACTGTAGTTTGGTTTACATCAGAAAATACATTATCTGTAAAACTTACCACAATAGGCTCTTCACAAATATCTCCTGCAGAACGAGTCGTAAAAGTTTCGTCTGCCGGTTCCCATCCACTTTCTGAAGAAGCTGAACAATGGGTTCTAACTTGATATTTATAAGTTGTTTTACTCAATAAATTAGTTATTTCGAATACCGTATCTGCAATATTAGAATAAGTTGGTGTATTGGTAAAATCAGCACCTGCCTCAACTACTTCTACATCATAAGTTGCCTCAGCTTGTTTATTCCATTTAATGGTAGCCTTAGTCGAGAATGTTTTGTGAACCTCTAAACCTGTTGGCCAGTGACAGCTGGTAATAGGCTGAAACGCTATATCATCTAAATAAATACTTCTAGTACTTTCCGTCATTAAGTGTTTAAACACAATGTATTTGTGCTCTGAAGTGATGTTGCTTCTATTTGCAAATGAAATAACAGTATCTCTCATACTTGTTTCCATAGAAGCCTTTACGGTATCTATTGGTACGTAAGTAGAAGCATCTAAAGGATTACTCATTACTCCAATCCCCAAGTCTGTTTTCTTATTGCTTACTCTCATACGCAACTGATGTGTTCCTGCTTCCAAATCACTGATTTCAGGAGAAATAAACATCAAAACAACTCCGGATTGCGCATCATAATCTTCATTATACATCCTTACAACTTTACTGGTATTGTACGTTGTTGTTTGTAGAAGCATATGATGACCATCAGGTCCTTGAATTGAAGAAGTCCAACATTCCGGCAATTCCGGAACTTGTACATCCTCACAGTGCACTTTCGCTATATTATCAAAACTACTACAAGTAGTTCTAGCTAGGAAAGGAAGAGACCATGGTCCAACTTCACTTTCTGAACAACGGTTTCGTAAAGCAAATCTATAAGTTGTTCGAGGTGTCAAACCATTAATCGTTACACTATTTTCAGTAATATCGGTAACACTTGCCGTACCACTTAAAGTTCCATCTTCTTCTATATATTCTATCTCATAAGAAGCCACCTCGTCTAAAGCCTCCCATTGTAAAGTAATGGCATCAGAACTTTTAGACTGAACACTTAAAGTACCGGCTAAAGGACAAGACGGAATCACATCCCAATTGAAATTATCTACAAACACAGGCTTACTTGATACATTACACAAATGTTTAAAAGCAATGTATTTATGATTATCAGGGGCATTATCAAATACAATAACGCGCTCTACATACCCCTCATTATTACCTGCGAACAAAGTATCCGCAACAAAGGTATTAATGCTATCTGGGTGTAACATCGTTCCTACACGAATACTACCTTCATTTTTCATTAATACACGTAATTGATACGTTTCATCACTCAAATGAGCTAAAGGAGGGCTGACTAATATTAGTTGATAGTCCGAATTCGTCATAGAACCATTGGTTATCCTAATGGCTGCAGTATTTTGATAACCTAAATCAGCCACACCGGTTATTCCGGTATTATAAGCTCCGGAACCTTTTTTAACAATAGTCCAACATTCCGGCACATTAGGTACTTCAAGCAAATTGAAATCTTCTACCAATGCTCCCTCAGTAATAGTACAATTGGTTTTAAATGTTCCATCATACTTTTCCCATTCACTAAGGTCAGCGTCAGAACAACGGTCTCTTACATAAAACGTATAACTGGTATTAGGTTCTAAATTAGTAATAGTATAAGGGTTTTCTGATATATTCTGAAAAGTAGGATTTCCGGTTGCATCCTCTCCTGCTTTTACCACCTCTATATCCCAATGGTCTGCCCCTCCGGTCTCCCATTTAACAATAGCTGAAACATCTGTAACATTCTCCACAGACGGAGTAAAAGGGTGCATACACGAAGGTAAGTCTTCCCAAACAAAATCATCAATAGTAAAAACACCTGAATAAGAAGGCGTTTTAAACGCAAAATATTTATCATTATCCTCTATCAAAGCAAGCTGTTCTGCCGTAAAAACAAATTCATGGTTTCTGAAAGCACTATTGTTATTATCAGGCACAGTTACCAACTCTGTAAAAGTAGTATCTTGAGTATTGTCAGACATTACTCCCAATACTACTGTACAAGAATTACCTATTCGTACCTTTAAACGTTTATTTGCAGCATTGGTTTTTAGGTTATTAATGAGAGGAGTAATTAAAATAGCTTTGGTGTAAGTACCTGTTTTTCCATTTACTTTTGCATATTTATTATCTCCATCAGTAAATGTTTTAGCATAAGAGTAACCTCCTAACAATATATTACTCCAGCAACTAGGAAGCTCAGGCACATTCGCCGATTGAAAATCTTGATTAATATCATCTACTCCAACACATAATGTTGTAAAAGAAGCAACATCTGTCCACAAAGAAATATCATCAGCAGCACAAACAGCCTTAACATACACATCATAAGCCGTATTAGGAGATAAACCGCTAAGCAATTGCTCAGGCGTACCGTTTATCGTCAAAGAAGTACCTTGACCTACCTCAAAGCCTGCCAATCCATATTCGACAACCCATTGCGTTTCTTGACCTCCTGCAGTCCAATTTAATTGTACTGATTGCGCTGTAATATCTTCCAGTTCAAAATCAGTAGGAGCAGGACAAGAAGCCTCTTCTTTGATTATAATATTATCCATATAAAGAGCTGACATATCCTTTTTCGAATGACAATTCCACGCAAAATAATACACGCCCGTTGCAGGAACAGTATAAGTCACTTTTTGAGTAACAAAAGAAGTGTTTAAAAGTGTATCGTCCCACAACACAGTAGTCTGCGATGCCATATCCTGCGCATTTCCTACCGTTAATTTCAGCACCTCAGGATAACTTATACTAGATATTCTATGGTCGAAATAGACCTCTATATTTACCCCTTGGGTTAAAGATATTGCCGATGTAAATATCCAAGCATTGGCCGCTTGAGTAGAATGATACCTATATTTAGCAGAAGCATTTCCATCAGAAGCACTGTAGAAATTCTTTTCCCACTCGTTACCTCCTGAGTTCTCCAAATGCCAACCCGAAGGCGGGAAAGTCCCTTCAAAACTTTCCGTTAAAAAAACAGCTTCTTGTGCTTTAGAAAAGAAGCTGATACCTATTATCAAAAATAACGATAACAAGTATTTTGTACGTAAACAATTCATATATTCTTACTTTTTTATTATGTAAATTAATAGTTAAAAATTAGCTTGCAATAATAAATATTTTATTCCGATAAAAAAGATTTATCTAAAAAAATATTTACATAAGACTTAAAGAATAAAAAAGGTGATAGAAATTTATAAATCAGACTAAAATAACAGTCAAATTCACATAAGCATATTATAAATTATAAAAAAAATTTTACAAGCTTCTTTTTCTTAAACTTTTTGTAATCACGAAGCGAATTTTTTATTCATTTTTTAGATAAATCCGTAAATTTTCGGAATAGAAGCTCAATACTAAATTAAATAACTAATTTTGTCAATTATTTAACTTTTATAGGGTTCAGAATGAATGACGAGTATTATATGAAAATAGCTTTACGAGAAGCTCAAAAAGCATTTGACAAGGGAGAAATTCCCGTAGGTGCTGTTATCGTAAATCAAGATAAGATACTGGCCAAAAGCCATAACCAAACAGAAATGCTAAAAGATTTTACCGCTCATGCAGAACTGTTAGCCTATGGCTCCGCTTCCGGATTCTTAGGCAATAAATACCTAAACAACTGCACTTTATACGTCACTTTAGAACCATGCGTAATGTGTGCCGGTGCCGCTTTTTGGACTAAAATATCACGTATCGTCTTTGGTGCTAAAGACCCTAAAAATGGATTTTCAACTTATCAACCTCCTATCCTTTCCGCCAAAACAGAAGTGGTTTCCGGAGTTTTAGAACAAGAATGCTTAAACTTAATACAATCTTTTTTTAAAGAAAAACGTAGGTAAAATCATTTTTTTATTATACCTTTGTTGGATAAGCTTGTTATTTTGAGAAAAAAAGAGAAAGCGTTCTCTTAAAAATAAATTTAATTATAAAAACTTAAAAAGTTTTTGCTCTCTAACATAATATGTCTAATTTTACGCAAAAAATAATATTGTGGTATGCTTTTAGATAAACAAACAAAAATGGCAGACATTGCCTTACAAAATAGTTTTGTAATCAGAATTTTAGAACGCTTTGAAATAGGGCTTGGGCTAGAAGAAAAGACAGTAGCTGAAGTTTTACGAGAACATAATATCAGCTTGAAACTGTTTCAAAATGTTTTAGAGATTCACTATCCCAAAAAAAATATAGAAGAAGTATTGTTAGAAGCCGATGAATTGGTTGCTTTAGTAAGCTATTTGAAAAAATCGCATAATTTCTATATTCACGAATCTTTACCAATCATCTCTAAAAAAATTAAAACTCTATATAAGGAGAGCGATGATGTTTTAATTCAGTTGGTTGAGACCTTTTTTAAGAAATACATTGCCGAAGTAAAAAAACATTTAAGATACGAAGAAAAAACAGTCTATCCTTATGTTTTAGAAGTCATCAAAAAAGACCGCAACGGCTCTAGTTACAATATTGTCGAGTACAAAACACATCACGATGATATAGAAACCAAGTTAGACGATTTGAAAAATCTTTTAATAAAATACTTGCCTGACCAAGATATACATAAAATAAAGCGCGATATTTTATTAGATTTATTTGCTTTCGAAAAAGATTTAAGAATACATACCCTAATTGAGGACAAAATACTAATACCAAGCATCGAACAATTTGAAAAATTATCATAAATTATGGCGGTTAAAATAGACATAGCACTAATAGGATTACCTCCTCTGATAACCAAAAGTTTAGAACTCCTTTTGCCGCCTAACAAGGTTAATCTACACTGTTTTAAGCACTCTAAACATTTTTTGAATTTAGACGATAAATCTAATTTTAGATTGTTGGTACTAAGTTCTGAAATCACGGAGTACCAATTGCAGATGTATAAAAAATTACAAATAGAGCATTCCAATATATCTCTTTTAGGCTTTGTTGTCAATAGGCAATACCGCAATTTTTCTCAAATGGTCAACGAGTTAGTTTATCTATCTGATGATACAGACACCATTCTTTCTTCTATTATGTCTATGATAGAACCGGAAATAGAGTCTTCTAAGCCTAAAGACGTTTCTACCAATCAAATATTGAGTAGCCGAGAAATAGATGTACTTAAGCTTTTAGCTGAGGGAAAAATGAATAAAGAAATTGCTGATGAATTATGTATTAGCATTCATACAGTGGTTACACACAGAAAAAATATTACACAAAAGCTGGGTATTAAATCCATAGCTGCAATGGCTATTTATGCAGTAGCTCACAACATTATTGATATGAAAGACTCTATGAGATTACTTCGATAAATCAGAAACAAAGATTCATTCCTCAAAGAACCTACCCCCTTTTCATTCATTTTATAGGCGAGTAAATTCGCTATTATACGTTCTTTTATCCCCGTAAGGGTCTTCTACAGTATAAACCCACTCTATACTTTTTTGATTATTAGATAATTTCCCCTTACCGGAAAAAGTATAATCGTCAGACTCAAAAGTATTAATAGTAATTTCTTGGTTTTCAATCACCGCCGGAACCTTAAAATCAAAGCCCATAGCGTAAAAGTTAACCATTTCCACTTCATTGGCAAAAATGGGAGAAGGCGTAATATTCACAATATAAGCCTCCTGAATGTCTCTGGATGAAGGCACCGTATTCTCCACAACACGCCACGAGCCAACAAAAGCATCTCGCATTCTCAACTCATCAACATCCCGCTCACAAGAAGCAAGTATAAAAGCTAAAAAACTTATCAATAGTATATTTAAAACAGCAATTTTCTTCATCACAAACAACTTTTTATAAAGTAAGGTTAATTAAATATTACAAGCACAGGCTGTAAATCTTCAAAAGTAACCATTTATTTCTTAAAAGAAGAAAGCTTGCTTGTTTTTATATTAGATACAAAAAAACTCTTAAAAGCCATCTTTTTCACAACATCGTTACCTTTCATTCTATCCTCCCAAGTGGGCATATAATAAACATCAGGTTGGGTATATTTATATGGCTTTCCATTTTCGTCTAACGCTTTTTGAACACCAATATACAAACTTCCTCCGTAAGGCAAAGAATGAACCAAAGGCATTGTTAAACTGCCATAAGAATTTTCTCCTATCACAGTTACTTTGTTTAACTGTTTTAATGATAATATGAAATTTTCAGATGAAGAAGCCGTACCCGAATTACATAAAATAACTGTAGGAATAGAACTTAACTCCCCCTTTGTCTTATTTTGAAAAGACACTTTATCTCCCTCGAAATGCTGAAAACGACCATAATCTGCATAGTACTGATTGTACTCTTTCATATCAGGATACAAAGCATAAGCCCTGTAATAACTATTATTAACCTTATTTTGAGCCCACCAAAGGTTAATAATACTATCTTTTGTAAAATGCTGAACAATAGCTAATCCATAATTACTATTGCCTCCCATATTATCCCTAAGGTCAAAAATAATTCCCTTACATTTTTGCAACTTAGGTAGAATTTTTTCAAACTCTAAGCTTACCTTTTCCGTCAAAAAATCACCTAATCTTATGTAAGCAATGTCTTTCTTTATTTCATAATCAAAGACCTTATTGGAAAATAACTTTGGAAGCTCTTGAGTATATATAGAGCTACTATCTCCTGAAGTTCTCTTAATGGGTATGCTTACAACATCCCCTTTGGGATTAACAAAAGTAACATACAAAGAATCTTTTACCAAGCCCCAAAACAAACCTCTATCTGCCTCTTGCTGTTTTATACTATGAAGAGCTACGCAAGAATTAGGCTCTACTTCTTGTTCAAAATAATCATGGGTTTTAAGTCCATTAATTTCAACTATTTTAGCGCCAAGTTTCACTTTGTTTTCAAAACCTTTTCCTATCGCTCTAACATAGAAACTACTATCGGCATAAAAAGCAGACATATTTATATTTCCATAATATTTATCTAAGGAATCCGGACGACTAATACTACTGTGCCCTTCGTGAAAATAATGAACTAAAGAAGTAAGAATTTGATAATACTCTAAGACAGATTCACACTTCAACACTTTCTTTATCGAAAGCCTATAAAGGCTATCCCATTCTGCTCTATTTTCTCCAAAATAAGCAAAATTATAATTCATTTCTTGACAGAGCGTTTGCAAACCAACCATCTTATCTGCAACATCAAGCCCTTTTCTTTCTTGTGCTATAACAATTTGTGAAAGGGAAAGAAGAGTTATAACAATTAATCGTTTCATATTACTTTCTGTTTAGTTACAATACGTTTCAAATTTACTACCCATCATTTTTTTCAAACAATGAATAATATATTAACTCGTCAAAGCACAGAAAAATACAACCCGAACTTATTCCCTCAACTTAGATTCAAGCCTGCTAAAAGACCCAATTTTACTTATCTCTATAAATATTTATCAAATCCCCCTAATAAAAACAAGTTATACCAAAGGATAAAACATATTGATAAGAACAAATAAATAATGTGCAGTGACACCGGCTACCAAACCTCCAATAGTATGTGATATAAGTGCTTTACTGGTCAATTGTCTGTAACCCAAAATATCAAGCATAGCTGTATGTGTACTTAAATAACCACTCCAACACATTCCCATTGCGGTAAAAACAGCAATAGCATTGGCATTAATAATACCCTGTGTTACATAAGCTTTAACCAAAGAAAGAGCAGCTCCTACAGCTCCTAATGAGGTAATTGGGAAAGCGATAAATTCAGGTTTATCAAATCCAAATAAAGCTTTAAAAAACCAGTCGATTTTACCTGCCAAATAAGGCAAAACCTGCACCCCTTCATAAGCCAATCCTTGATAACCTGTATCCGCATCTTTAGGACCAAAAGTTAGCACCATAATAACCGTACTAATAATCAACACACCGGGGATAATACTCAAACCTAAATCAACTCCGGTTTTTCCTCCATCTAAAACTGAATTTAGAAAACGAAGAAAAGCTCCTCCCTCTGTTTTAAAACTAATATCCTCACTATCATCAATCTTAGGAAGTTCTTTTTTCTTCAAGTGCATTTCGTCTTTAAAAGTATCTTTTATCAGATACTGCATCACTCTTGTAGAAACAATGGCTCCTAAAATAGCTCCTATCAAACCAACCAAAGCGGGCTTAAAATACCCCAAACCGGACATATAAGCCAACACAATTAGCCCCATTCCAAAGGCTGTTCCAAAATTGGTTAAGGAAATAAGCTCTCTTTTCAAGAAGTAACTACTAAAATTCTTATCTTTCGACAAACCAATAATAGCAGGGTTATCCGACAAGAAAGTCATCAATCCCGCCAAAGAAGCCACCCCCGGCAAATTAAACAGAGGACGCATCAAAGGAGATAAGACTTTTTCTAATAAACGAACCACACCAAACTCAATAAACAAAGCGCCTAAGGCTCCTGTCAATACAGTAATACCCATTATATAAAAAACGGTATTCATCAATAAATCCCAAGCGGTATTCATCAAGGTATTCAGCATATTGCTGGTTCCCATTTTTGAAGCCAAATATCCAAAGAAACCGAAGAATAACGCCAAGAAAACAACAGCCTCATATCTTCTTTTTAACAAAAAATTACGCTCTTTTTTTATAAATTTAAATCTCCTTCTCATACCGAAAACATCTGTTTAATAAATAATTATCATTTACATCGATACTAAACCGACTATTCTTTTTGTTCAGTAAAAATATGGTCGCGAAAGTAATATTTTTTTTAAAACTATTCTCCTTGATTAACAAGTTTTATTAGCTCCTTTTATTTTTAAACTCAAACAACACATCAAAGCACTACAAAAGAAAGAAAAACACCAGTATTCAGACTATTGAAAAGCGAATAACAAACCTTAATCATTGATTTATAGAAATTCATTAAAGATTTTATATTTTTAATCGCGAAACCATTTAGAGAAACCAAGAATACAAAGATAAAGGCTAACAATCATCAAATCATCTTTAGAGCATTCACCCTAAAAACAACTCTCTTTTATCATCACACTGACCTTAAATTACCTCCATAATACATAAAGGAATTTATCTGTTCCCCCAAAACAGAACAAGCTCACATTTTTAAGTTTAATACATAAACCTTTTATTTTAAGACATTTAATTATTAAAAAACAAGACTTCAAATCACCATAACAAACTAATTATGAAAACCTTACTACTAAAAAGCGTTTTTAGAATACAAAGTTGAGTTTGCTCTGACTATCCCAAAAATAACATTTGGTTAGCGTCTAAAAAAATATTACGTTTGTAAGTTAAAATAAAGTAAAATAAAACAAGGTGAAAAAATCAAGAATCACACTCATCGGTTTAACGTTAATAATAGGTTTAGGCTTTCTTATTTTTGGCCTAAATTACCTTAAAGGTAACAACTTTTTTTCAAACGATAAGATTTACTACGCAAAATACAATAACGCTTTAGGGCTAAAAGTATCCAATCCCGTATTGGTCAATGGCTTTAAAGTAGGTCAAGTTAAAAATATAGATTTGATTTTAAGCCCCGAACAATATATTCTGGTACAACTATCAGTGGACGGCTCCATCCTACTAAACGACCAAACCCAAGCTATGATTTATTCCTTAGATTTAATGGGAAGCAAGGGTATCGATTTAAAAATCAACAAAGGAGAAACCATTTTAAACGAAAACGACACTTTACTATCTTTAGCTGAAAAAGACTTAAAAGACCAAGTGAGCGCCCAGATTCTACCCCTAAAACTAAAAGTCGAAGACTTAGTTGGCAGCGTAGAAGATGCCCTAAAATTAGTTAAAGAATTATTTAACACAAAAAACGTTGCAAACTTAGGCGCTTCAATTCACTACCTAAAACAAACCTTACACACCTTAAGCCATACATCTACAGAAGTAGATAGCCTATTGACCAATAGTCGCCCTCGTTTAGAAACAATTTTCAGTAATTTAGAAATCATTACCAGTAGTCTTTCTGCTCACGAAGGTCAGTTTCAGACCATAATGAGTAACTTAGAAAATATAACAGACTCTTTAGCACAATCTGAAATCAAAGCTACGATTTATCAAACAGCCCAAGTCTTAACACAGGCTAACGAAATTATCACTAAAATCAACGAAGGCAAAGGCTCTATAGGACTGTTAATTAACAACGAAACCTTATACAACAACCTAGAGGCTTCTAGCCGTAACTTAAGCCGTTTACTGCTTGATGTAAGAGAGAATCCTAAACGTTACGTTCATTTTTCTTTAATGGATTTTGGCAAAACAGTAATCGTAGATAGCGAAAAAGGAGCAAGAGAAAAACGCAAAAAGAAAACCCTGTATCAATTACAGATTAAATCTTCAAAAGAGCGTATTTCTCTAAATTCTAATCAGTTTAAAGGCTATAGCAAGGTCACAGAACACTATATAGACGGTCTTTATAAATACACTGCAGGAAAGTCAAAATCATATAATAAGATGAAGCGTTTACGCAATAAATTAAACGACAAATTCCCTGACGCCTTTATTACGACCTACCCTAAAGACTCTATCATTATTACGGACTAAGCTTATGAAAGATCAAATAAAGGAACGATGTCTTAACTTCAAAGATTTTGCTATCGATTTTAGGCGTACTCTACACCGCTGTCCGGAGTTGTCTTTTCAAGAAGAACAAACCGCTCTTCGTATTCAAGAGCAACTAGAGCAACACCATATTTCTTATAGAAAAAATGTAGGAGGAAATGGTATTGTAGCTGTTTTAGAAGGTAAAAACCCCGATAAAAAAGCGATTGCACTACGCGCTGATTTTGACGCTTTACCTTTAGAAGAAAAAACGAATCTACCCTTTGCTTCACAAAACAAAGGCGTAATGCACGCTTGCGGACACGACTTTCATACGGCTTGCTTATTGGCAGCAACCCTAGTTTTAGATTCTCTAAAAAACCTATGGGAAGGACGTATTTATTGCATCTTTCAACACGCAGAAGAACTCGTTCCCGGAGGAGCCAAAGCCATATTAAACGACCACCCTTTTGAATTTCAAGAGCCGGAGTACATTATTGCCCAACATGTGGAACCTAATTTACCGGTTGGTACTTTCGGTTTTAAGAAAGGAAAATATATGGCTTCTAATGACGAAATTTATTTAAACATAAAAGGACAAGGAGGGCATGGCGCCTTACCACACACTATCAACGACACAGTGTTAGCGGCTTCACAAACCATTGTGAGCTTACAACAAATCACGTCTCGTATTGTTCCCGCTACCTTACCCTGCATTTTGTCATTTGGAAGAATGATAGCAAACGGAGCAACCAACGTTATCCCTAACGAAGTCAATATAGCCGGAACCTTTCGTATATTTGATGAATCTTGGCGTAAGAAAGTACACCAACACATTCAGCGCATTGCCGAACACACAGCTGAAGCTTATGGCGTAAAATGCGAAGTAGAAATCAGACACGGCTACCCCGTTGTTGAAAACAATGACTTTCTTGTAGATACAGCCAAAGCCATTATCCAAGACACAGAAAACACAAAAAGCGTTGATTTAGAACACAGAATGACCTCCGAAGATTTTGCTTACTTTACTCAAAAATACAAAAGTTTATTTTTCAGAACCGGAGTTGGGCATTCACAAAAAGAGCTTAACCACCCCTTACATTCCGAGCTGTTTAACCTCAACGAAACAGCCTTCGATTACGCCCTACCCTTTTTAGTTGAATTAAGCCTTAATTTGTTAAAATAAACCTCAGCCTTTTTTTAATGAAAAGTTATGAATGATGATTTTTTGTAGGTATTGGGTGTTAGGTGTTAGCTATTTTACTTGAAAATCTTAACTTTACTACAAACATTCTACTTTATGAACATTCTACTTTACAAACTTTCAACACATCATCGCATTAATAAGTTATTTATTTTGGAGAGCTAAAAGCTCGCACCAGCCTTTCAACATTCTACTTTATGAACTTTCAACAAATTGCCACATTATCACATTACCCCTCTATTTCCCCAAAAGAAATAAGTACCGATAACCTTCCGGATTCTTAGTTCTCTTCTACGGCTGTTATTAAAGCTCTTAGAACAGTATCAACTTGCTCATCACTTAAATCAAAATAAACAGGCAAACTGATTTCTGTTTCCCAAGTAGTTTGCGCTACGGGATAATCTTCCATTTTATAATCAAGTTGTTGGTAATAACTTAATAAAGGAAGAGGTTTGTAATGTACATTGACCGACACATCTTGTTTAAAAATAGCCTCTATAATGCGGTTTCTTTGCTCTAAAGAAATGCCTTTTATTTTGAGCAAGAACAAATGATAAGAACTTTCTCTATCTTCGTCTTTATAAACCGGACAATCAGCCCATTCGTAAGCAGAAAGGGTATCGATATAACGTTTAAAAATGCTTTTTCTTCTGTTTAAGTTTTCTGAATCATAACGTTGTAATTCTACCAAACCGATAGATGCCAAAACATCTGTCATATTACATTTAAAGCCTGCATCTATCACATCGTACTCCCAATTGCCAATTTGTTGTTTCGCAAAAGCATCTTTATTTTGTCCATGTAAAGACAAGGTGTTTAGGCGCTTATAAACCTCTTGGTTATCAAAAGGCTTGGGTAAATTAATACAAATAGCTCCCCCCTCTGCTGTGGTTAGATTTTTAACAGCATGAAAAGAAAAGACTGTAAAATCAGCCTCTTGCCCTATTTTTCTTCCTTTGTAAGCCGCTCCAAACGAATGAGCCGCATCAGACAACAATAGAATACGCCCCAACTGCTTCTGAACCTCAGTTTCTGCTTTAAACAAGCTTTTTACCTTCTCTTGATTAATTAAAGATGTTAATTCATCAAAATGAATGGGCAAACCTCCTACATCCACAGGAATAATAGCTTTGGTTTTTGATGTAATATGCGCTTTTATTTTAGAAATATCTATCCCAAAATCCGAAGTAATATCTACCATTATGACACGCGCCCCTCTGTGTCTAACAATATTAGCTGTAGCACAATAGGTATAAACAGGAACAATAACCTCGTCGCCCTCTTTGACACCAAACCAATGCAAAAGCAATTCGGCTCCGGTCGTCCACGAATTAACCGCCAGAACCGTATCTACATTACAATATTCAGCAATTTTTTTCTCAAACAGCTTGGTTTTAGGACCCGTTGTTATCCATCCTGATTTCAAAGCGGAAGTAACTTCATCTATTATTTTATCATCAATTCGAGGGGGCGAAAAAGGAATCATAGCAATAGTTTTTATGTTAAAAGAATATAGTTTACTTAATTTTGGGGAAAATATGTTTTAGCATATTGCCCTCATTAAAGATAAGTTCTTGAGAATAATAGTTTAAATTAGAAATGGTATTTTCAGCCTTATAAATCGGATAGCTTTGCATTCTTTTGAAATCATAAAAATAGATGTCGTTTTTTTGAGTAAAAAACAAACCGTTATTCGTTAATAATACATTTCGAGCTTGGGTAATGGGAATGGTTTTGATATAATGAGCAAACATATCAAACACCAAAATGCCAAGTTGATTCACCTGTAAATAAACGTTTTGATTATTAAAAAACACAGCTTTAATTTGACTGCTATTATGGATTTTATAAGACAAATTTTCGCTAGAATATTTTTTCGTCAAGCTTTTATCATAATATTCCAAACTAAAGTTTTGTTGATTAAAAAGCCAAAAACCATTATCGTACGAAGAGCAAACACCTGCAATATCAAACAAATTCAAATCGTTTAATTCTACTTCTGAAACCACTGCGAGTTGGTTATCTAAAAATAAAATAGTGTTATTTTCTTTTGAATAAATCAATATTCTTAAAGGATTGTAAACATCAAAATAAGTTATTTCTCCCCAAAAATCATCACGAAAAAACAGTTCTTTTTTAGGCGTTGTTTTTTTTAATTGATTATTATTCAGTTGATAAATTTGTCCTAAATGGTCTATTTTGATGACTTCTGAACTGTCCTCTTGTAAAGGAGATAAATGATTATAAATCCACTGCCTCTGCTCTTGCCCATAAGAAGAGAAACAACACAACAAGAACAACAATGAAGCATATTTTACTATAAATAAGCTTTTTATATGTTTTTGAAATACTTGTTTTACGACAAGAAAAAGGCTCATAAGATAATGCTAAGGATTACAACCAATTTAAAATAAGTTATTATTTACTTTCGTTAAGCAATATACTTCTGTAAAACAATATGATAATAAATATCCCTACGGAAATAGATGCATCTGCAATATTAAAAACAGGTCTAAAAAAGATAAAATGCTCTCCACCCCATATCGGTAACCAGTCAGGGAAATAGCCGTTAATCAAAGGAAAATAAAGCATATCTACCACTTTCCCGTATAAAAACTGAGAATAGCCACCGGACTCAGGAAACCATTCAGCAATTTGGTATAAACTGTCATTAAACCACATACCGTAAAAAGCACTATCTATCATATTACCGATAGCACCGGCAAGAATTAAACCTACACTCATTAAAAAACCAAGTTTGTGTTTTTGTTGCTTTAAAATACGATAGAAATAAAAGCAAATCAAAGAGATAGCGATAATTCGGAACACACTTAAAGCCAACTTACCTAAATCTCCGCCCAATTCCATACCATAAGCCATTCCGTTATTTTCAGTAAAATGAATAATAAACCAATCAAAAATGCGATATTCTTGCCCTAAAACCCAGTGGGTTTTAATGTATATTTTAGTCCATTGGTCTATTATTAAAATACCTATAATAAGTAAAATAGGAATAATTCGTTTCATATTACATCGTGTTTTTTGTGATAACAGTGTCTAAAAAAGACACTTATTTCTTTAAATATAAAGAAATATATTAACCATAAATAGCTTGTAAAAGTATAAAAAAGATTGCAAATAGGGCAAAAAGAAAATATGTTAATTTGCTAATACGATAATTGCGGTAATGTGGCAATGGATAATATGACCATGTGATAATATGTTAAAAGTTCATAAAGTTGAATGTTTATAAAGTTAAAAGCAATTTACACCCAACTCATTCTAAATTTAAAAAGCATTTCCATCGGGAACTTTTAACCTGTAACCTTCAACCTGAAACTTTAAAAACCTCCAACTCAAATTCGTTTCATATTGTCCAACAAATGATACAAAACAATACCCGTTGCGACCGACACATTCATTGAGCTATTCATTCCCAACATAGGGATATGAAGACTTTTTTCACAAAGTTGAAGCATTTCTTTTGACACGCCCCTTTGCTCATTGCCAATAACCAACATACAAGCTTTATCGTTTTTATATGTTTTAAAAGGCACACTTTTATTAGTGTATTCTAAAGCAATGGGATAAAACGATTGCATTAAGCGCTCTACTTCTTCCCATTCTGTCAGTTCTTTATAATAAATATGTTGATTGGTATTTCTTGCTATTTTCTGAATTTTGTTTTGATGAACATTCATTTTCATTCTAAAGCCATATATTCCGGCTATACCCGCAGCGTCTGCGATTCTAAACAAAGCACCTAAATTTTCGGGAAGACTTAAACCGTCTAAAAGCAATACAATAGGAGCCGGTTCTTGTTTTAAAGTCTCTAACTTCTTGTCCGGAAAAGGGTTGATTTCTGAAAATCTTAACGGATATTCATCTTTCATAGTGTGAATTTTAAAAACCCAAAAGTATAAAATCTACAAAAAAGAGTATGAAGATATTGCTTTAAAATTTCTGCGTAATAACCGCCTCTATTTGTACTAATCGTAATTTAGAAGCTGTTGGACTGTAAACCTGCATTCTAACATTTTGATTTTTAGCCTTTTTCAGAACTTCTGACTGAACAACTCCATAAGGTAAAGGTTTAAAAATCATTTGCTTGTTTTCAATAAATGAATTAAAAAAGCCATTATTTAAATATTGATAATACATTATAATAGACTGAATTCTTCTTTCGGACAATTGAATATTATACTTTTCTGAATTTAAAGGACTGGCATACCCTTTTAAACTAAGAACCAAATGCATTCCCTTTTCCATCATGGTTTTCAGAAGTTGATTAAACTCTAAAAGCTTCCAATAATTATCTTCTATTGCTTTTTCAAAAAAAGCTTCAATTTCAGCTATTTCTTTTTGTTTTTTAAATTCAGAATCGGCGGTAGCATAATGAGTAATAAATTCGGCTTGTCGCTTTTTGTAATTTTCAAGCAACACATCATAGCGCATCGCTTCCGGAGAGCCGGTTAGATTGGCTTTTGGTTGGTCGTTGTCAAAATACAGTTTTAAAGGCAACAATTCGTTTATTTTCTCTAAATAATAATCTTCTTGTTGCGGCTTCAAGCTATCCAATTGAGTTGTTTTGAAAAAAGAAGCATATATTTCATTACAACAAACCTCCTCCTGTTTTGTGGAGGTTGGTCTGTTACTTGCTAAAAAAGCAGAATCTTGAACACAAGTAAAAAACAAATCATCATAAGCGGAGTTATAAGGTGGATTTAAAGGCTTTAAAATTCGTTTTTGCGGTTCTTGCATAAAATTTTTAACAGAATAGATATCAAAACCACCCCTACCTTGAGGACAGTCTGATGCCAAAAACAATTCATCATTAGAGGAATTATAAAAAGGACTTATTTCATTATACTCCGATTCAGTTCCTAAATTAACTTTCTGAATATTAACCAAATCTAATCCTTTTAGCTCTCCTTGAAAAAGGTGATAGCCTGCTTCTTTTTTAGGTGATTTTGACGCCCATAACAATTGTTTCCGTCCATCTTTTTCAAAATAAAAAAGATGAATATTAAGTTGTTTATTTAAATGAGAAGGCAAGTTTATTTTTTGTAACTCCCTCCATTGATGATTTTGATATGGCAAAAAATAAAAACTTGATATTTCATCATTCACCTCATTACTAACATTTTCTAAACTTAACATTAAGCCGGAGCGGTCTCGCAAAAAATGAAAACCGAGCACCTTAAATTCTTGACTTATTTTATCGTCTAAGAAAGGTACAACCTCAGAATGCGATTGTATAAATAAACGATTGTGTCGCGCAGAAAGAGAATCTATATTACTAATAAAGAAAGCCGTATCTTCATTCCACTTTTGGTATGCCATTTCAGAAAAAGGCGTTGATGTCAGGCGAGTTAAATCCGCAAGAGGTTCTTTTTCTAAATCTTCTTCTGACAAGAAAACGAAGTTGGCTGCTATTTTTTCTCGAGCCCACTTTAGTTCAGGGAAATGACTTTTCTTATTCTTTTTGCAAAAGCGTTTTAAAAAGGTATTTGACTTTTTATACTTACCCAAATACTGATAATTAGCACCAAGATAATAATATAATAATTTATCAGCCTGCTTATCATACTGATATACTTTTTTAAAATAATCTAACGAACTAATATATTTTTTCTGATAAAACTGACTCACCGCCAAACGAAATAAAATAGATTTATCTCGACTAATATTATATGATTTTTGATAATACTGCTCTGCTACAGCATATTGCTTTTTCTGAAAAAACTGATCCGCAATATCAATGATACCGTCCACATTCTGAGCATAAGAATAATGGCAAATGCTTCCTATACAAAACAAAAAGATAAGACCAACTTTTTTCATTATCAACTAATACTTTAAATATTGTTTAGAAATAGACATAACAAAGATAAATTATTTTAATGGTTAAGGACTCATTTTTAACGATTAATTTCAAAAGAAAGCCAAATCAAGTCCTAAAAAACTTGTTACCTATCGGGCTTAATTCCTTATCAAGACCTCTATTGTTATCATTGGATTTTTAACCTAATTTTACCTTTCTACAAGAAGTAAAAAGTATTGAAGAACAAACAAGCTCTTTGACAAACTTATACTTTTCAGTGTCCTTGACTGTATGATATAAATTAGATTATTATTGTGCAATATGTGCAATTATTGTGCAATTAATCTTTCAATACATAATAAGCACCCGCACCTTTTTGTCCACTACTTTCTAAAAACTGTTTACCAACTAATACAGAAAGGTCATTACTTGCCGTATTTCTCGAACATTCATTGATAGTTTGATACTCATTATTAGTTATTTTCCCTTGTTTTCTAACATACATCAAAGCTGAAATTTGCCTTTTATTAAGCCCCTGTTTTTCAAAATATTCAACATTAAAATTATCTTTCCGAAATTCAACCCAGAAACCCGACATATCATAATAATATTTTGGTTTTGGAATCCCGAACTTAACACAATCTTTAATTATTTTTATAGTGCCACGTCCCCAAGCCTCAATATAACCACTTCGGAAAAGTGCATTTGCTATATCAGGATTATAAGGTTTTGAAGGATGTTTGGTCAATAACTTTTCAATTGTCCAACTGCTTGGTAATTGCCCCTCATTCCAAAAAATTAATTTATCATCATATACACTAATCTGAATGGGAGTATTCCCCGAATAATCCTTATGCGAAACAGCGTTTAGTAATGCTTCTCTTATCGCATTTTTAGGATACTCATACTTTTCAACTCGATTTAAGCCCTCGTAAGTTATCGAAGATTTAATATATTTGGTAAAAAGCAAATCCATTGTCTTTTCAACTTGTTCAAATATATTTCCCATAATCTCATCTTGAAACTTCAACTCGTCATCAGCCTCAAAATACCCAATTTTGATAAAAGCACCTGTGATAAATTTAGTTGGTTTAGGGTGAAATAAAAGAATAGCTGCTCTTTTTAAATAATTGTTTTCAAACAATTGCAAATTCTCTACTAATTCTTCATTTGTATCTGTTAAAATATCATCTTCAATACGCTGAGATTTAACGGCTTTCTTTCTAAAAAAGTCAAAAGTTTCACTTTTCAAATCTGCAATAGAAACATGAGGCACAGGAACGCCATCCCACTTTTTGCCTTTCTTTTCAAGCATAAATTTATCTAATGCCGCACCTTTTAATTCCTGTTTAGTACTACCACTTCTATAATGATATTGTCCTTTGTAATTGACAGGAAAAGGTTGTGCTTCAACAACTATTTCAAGATAAGTTCCATTCAGAGTTTCATTAAGATTAACATCAACCAAAATACCCAAAATATCTCTCACTTTATTGGGTATATCTTCCAAAAGTTTCTTACTATTAGGTGTACCTACAACTTCACCTTTATCATTTTTGCCAATATAGATTTTACCTCCCTGAGCATTGGCAAAACCACAAATCCATTTTAAATATTCATCTCGCCAAACTTCTTTCCATTCTATATTTTGTCGTTCTTGCATAGGTAGCTAATGTTCATAATATTACTCTGCAAAAGTAATAATTTAATAATTAGAGATAAAACAGAAAACAAAAAATGTCAATAGTGTAAAATTCTTATATATGACTCTTTCTTGCCTTGTGAGCAACTCATTTTAAACAAACGCTTCTACCACCCTTACGTAAGTTCCATTAGTAAATGCAATTTTTTGGGAGGATGATATTAAATAATTTTTCGGAAAAAGGGAAAGAAAAAAAACTCTTTCCACTTTTTGC